>ERZ1673762.3-NODE-3-length-260000-cov-21.430010_pt1 | contig 260000 bp, 244 predicted proteins | sample MGYA00580145_ERZ1673762 | MGnify/ENA primary metagenome ERZ1673762 (study PRJEB41219, sample SAMN04549634) | soil metagenome | isolation source: soil | place: USA:California,Owens Lake (dry lake) | collected 2009-08-06 ...
GTGGCTCACTTTTGAAGTGATCGCTCTGGCTCAATTTATTATTGACAAAAACAATTACTTTTTCTTCAATTGATTGAATATATACATTTAAATTTAATAAATATTAAAAGAATATATCATGCAGTGCATGACATATTCTTTTTAGCATTACTTGTAATTAGAAGTCTATTTATAATAACCAAACCGAATCGATGAAAGTTAATAAAAACATACGGCTAGGATATCATTGACAAGTTGATAATCCAAATACTGTAACTAACACTAGTATTTTTTCTTTAAAATATAATAATAGACTTTAATGGTAAAAATTCTTATAATAGGAAAAAATTATTACTTTATTAAAAAAATACTATATCAATATTTTGGAAGTCAATATCTTATTTTTTAATATTTTACAACACGACCAAAAGAAATTAGACAAAACGTGGGCTACTTGCCGTCTGAAGTTCATTTTGCCAATTGAGAGGAAGCTGCCCAAAAAGAAGTTGACGTTCAAAAGAAATGAAAGTAAGCCCCTTTTGCACCTTCTTCTATAGCCATCTTAACAGCACGCAGTCAATGACGATGCAAACGACTAATTGTAGACTGCGTTTTCTATTGTCCAAATAGGATACTGCTTGATCCACCGAAAAGATCTCGACCGTCCAACGTTTTGGATACATATCGGCGATCTTTTCCGCCGATAGTCAAAACATTGGCTACAATGCGAATCTCATGTCCATGGATGTCACGAAAGATGGCCACTCGATAACGTTTCTTCGAACGGCATTGCTTTGTTCCTAATTGACATGTTGTTTTCTGAAAGAAAAAAATACAGAGTTTTGCAGTATATCTATATCCAAATTTTGTATAAATATACATATATGCGATCTATCCATCAAGAGCTTGGCATGGATCCTCTGTAGCCATGATTCTTTAGCCAAGCACCAGCTTCAACAGTTTTGGCAAAACCAAAAAAGGTTTTCATGTCTCCCCCTCCATGTAAAGCACCTTGTATATCACTGCGTAAGGATTTTGTAATTCTCTGCACTTTTATTTTGCAAAAACAGAGTTGTGAAAGTGATCCATGATTTCACGGTTTGCCCTTCCCTCATCAAAATATTTCTTCACAACATCTAATTTATATTCTTTACTGTATGTTTTTTTAATTTTTACCTATAAAAATACCCCCTTCTAGTAGACAGTGACATCCCTTTCTTTTTTCTGTCTAACTATAAGGGGATAATATCAAAAATCTGGCCCTTATCTTCCTTTCAACTGTGAATTATAAAACTCAAGTTATCGACAATTATGACGGTTCCGTTACTATCCCTTGAAAGGCTGACTGATATATGGTTCGGATATCTTCTTTATTAAGCTTCATTGGACTTCTTGCGAGCAATCTTTTTTGTTTCACCCCGTCTTCCGTCAATTTTTCGATCGCACTTTCCGGAATGCCGAATTCTCCCAAAGTTGTCGGAATTCCGACATCTGCCACTAATCTTTTTAGTTCCTCGACACATTGATAGGAAGCTTCTTTTTCAGACAAATAGCTTGAATTCTCGCCTAGAGCATTCAATATGTCCACCATTCTTTTTTGGCAGCTTTTTCGGATGTAGCCCATCACATATGGCAATAAAACTGCATTGGAATCGCCATGGGCAATATGAAATTGTCCTCCAAGCGGATAGGCTAAAGCATGTACGCCTGCCACGCCGGCATTAAAAAAAGCTAATCCGGCAATATAGCTGCCGTAACTCATATCAATCCGCGCCTGTTTATCATTTCCGTTTAACACAGCTTTACGGATGGAACGGCTGATCAGTCTCATCGCTTGCAGGGCAAGACCGTCTGTTACCGGATTGGCATTGATTGAGACATATGCTTCCACTGCATGTGTCAATGCATCGATCCCCGTTGCAGCGGTCACTTTCGGCGGGACAGTGACAGTTAGTTCCGGATCAATAATTGCTACATCAGCGAGCAAATAATCATGTGTTACAACATCTTTCGTACTTTCTAAAGATAAGACAGAAATATTAGTGACTTCAGAGCCCGTTCCGGAAGTTGTGGGTATCAAAATTTTGGGGAGACCTTTTTTATCTACTTGATTTGTACCTGTTAAATTTAAATAACTTTCCACTGTTCCTTTATGAACAGACAAGACTGCTGCAAGCTTTGCCAAATCCATTGCGCTTCCTCCGCCTAAACCTATGACGAGATCGAATTTGTTTTCTCTCGTATAGGCGACAAGCTTTTCTCCGATTTGAAGCGGAGGCTCTGGTTCGATGTCAGTATATACATCAATGCTGTATCCTTTTTCTTGTAATGGAGATGTGACGCGGTCAACGAGCCCTATGTCATTCAACACCGGATCTGTCACAACAAGAATTTTCTTAGGTTGATATTTTTCAACTTCCGGAACAAGCTGGCTTAACGAACCCCATCCAGTATAACATAAAGGTGTAAAAACTAGCTTTGAATGTGTCATGACTCTCCTCCTTCACACCCTGGAATGTTCTCTTAAAGCATCGACATTTGTGTTCTTTAAAATCGAAATGGACGTTTCCACCCATTTCTTCTATATAAACTCCGGGAAATTTTATTCATAATATCCTTCCGTCGATTTTCTGAATCCTTTAAATTGTTCTGCATCATGCCCGAACCATACTTGGGAATTTGTTTCTTTGGCAATCCGGCGAATTCGTTCGACCGTTTTCGCATATCCGAGAGAATCATAAATAATTCCAGGTGGCTTGATTGGCGGCCCGTAGCTTTCTGCCGTATAGATCGCATCAGATGCAAGAATGATGCCGCCAGTTTCAGGAAGGTGTACATGAAGACCAAGCATTCCCCAAGCATGACCGCTGCCAAAGTTTAAAACTTTCACCCCTTCCGCAAGTTCAACATGATCTTCATCCCGATTGATTGTCCTCCATTGAAGATTATTTTTTATCCATGCATCAATATCTGCCCAAATGTATGCCCCTTCTTTTTGGTTGCGGGCATAAGATTGTAATGTGCCGTTAAATTCGTCTTCATGTACGACAACGGTTGCGTTTGTAAACATTTCTAAGCAGCCCGCATGATCGAGATGAAGATGAGATGCCACAACAAATTTAATATCCTCTGGTCTGACCTTTAATTGCTCAAGTCGGTTATGCAAGTAACATTCTTCGCTCGCTGTCCATGGGAACGTTTTTTGCGTCGTTTCAGACCAGCGGCCTGCTGGACCCATGGAATTTGGATTACATGCCGTGTCAAAAAGAATTTTTCCTTCAGGATGGTCAATTAAAACGGTATAAATCGGGAATTCGACAAACTCAGTCTGCGCGTTCGGATTGTCAATGGTTGCTGGATTGTGCATCGCAATCATCCAGTTTTTGTCCATTTTCATTCGGCCGTTGTCCATTACATACAGTTTCGGGTGTTTTTTAATAATGTTTGCCATAAAAAACCCTCCTATAATGAAATAGAAAATGTCAATCAAGACATGAGATAATTCTTAAATGACGACATGTAAAAATGTGTTCTTGTTTTTGTTTCAACATTCAGCCATTTCTACCACAACATATTCCAAATTCCGTAAGCGCTTTCTTTATACAGTACAAGAAATACTGCTGAAAGAATAGAGGCAGTATATTCTTTTTTTCTATTCATTCATCATTCGTTCTACTTTCCCCCTCCTTATTTTTTGCTCATCAATTTAAATGCAAAATGCATGCCAAAAAAAGCTTCTTACAAACAAAGGGATTTTTAAGCTTCTTTACTAAAAACTGTTGAAAAATTTCACCATAAAAAAGGATTAATAATCGAAATTATCGAAAATATATGGTGAAATTATTCACCAAACGGTTGAAAAAATTCACCAATCAGATGAAAGGTTGTGATTATAATCAAAGCAAACTCTATTAATTCCTTAACTTGGGAAAATATTTTTTCATGCATGCATAACGGAGTAGTTGTCGTCGATCGAAAAGGAAACATTGTTGTGATGAATGCTGCTGCAAAAAAGTTATTGCAAGCGGAAAATGGAAACTGGGAAGGAAAGCATATTCAAGAACTCGTCCCTCACACAAAAATTTTGGAGGTTGTGGAAAGCGGCGATCGTTCAATCGGTCAAAAAATGATACTAGCGGACAGACAATGTATGGTAAACCGGACTCCTCTGTATCAAAACGGCAAGCGCATCGGTGCGATCAGTGTTATTCAAGATATTACTGAAATCGAGCAATATCGCAGCCTACTAACACAGCTTGAGGCGATTATCGAGTTTTCAACTGACGGCCTTTATGTTGTTGACCAAGAAGGGATTACGATCTATGTTAATTCCGCATATGAAGAGATTACAGGTTTTGAACGCACAGAACTGGTCGGAAGGCATATGCGGGATCTGATGACGAATGGTTATATTGACCAGTCAGTATCTCTCTTAGTTTTGGAAAAAAAGAGACAAATTTCCATTATGCAAAAAATAGGAGGCAAAAAAGATGTCATTGTCACCGGAAATCCGGTATTTAATGATCAAGGAGACGTTGAGCTCGTAGTGACGAGCGTAAGGGATATCACACAATTAAATAAACTTAGAAAAGAGTTAGAAAAAGCAAAAAGTATTTCCGAAATAAACCAAAACCGTTTTTCGGCTCATGTGAACGGATCAGAACAAATGTTTATATGCAACAGCAAAAAAATGAAAAACATTTATGAGAAAGTAAAACAAGTGGCGCCTTTTCCAACAAGCGTTCTTTTAACAGGCCCTTCCGGAACAGGAAAAGAGGTGATCGCCAATTTTATCCATCATCACAGCCAACGGAAACAAAAGCCGTTTATTAAAGTGAATTGCGGGGCCATTCCTGAACATCTGCTTGAATCTGAACTATTCGGCTATGAAAAAGGTGCATTTACTGGTGCGAATAAAGAGGGGAAAATTGGTCTGCTTGAATTGGCGGACGGCGGAACCGTTATGCTTGACGAAGTAGGAGAAATGCCTCTCTCTTTGCAGGTAAAGTTATTACGAGTATTGCAAGAAAAGCAAATTCAGCGAATAGGAGGCAGGGAGCCAATTAAGCTTGATATTCGATTTATTTCTGCAACGAACAAAGATTTAAAGCAACTTGTTTCAGAAGGAAAATTTCGTGAGGATCTTTATTACCGTCTGCATGTTGTTGAAATAACTGTTCCGCCCTTATCTGAACGCCAAGAAGATATATCACCGCTTATTGATCATTTCTTTTCATACTTTTGCAAGCTTTACCATGTCGATAAAACATTGTCAAAAGAAACTAAGAAGGCTTTAACGAGCTACCATTGGCCTGGAAACGTCCGAGAATTGAAAAATTTAATAGAAAGCATGATCGTATCGGTTCCCTCTCAATTGATCGAACCGCACCATCTTCCTTTGCACATTCATGATCAAAAAGACGGTGAAGAAGCTTTGACGCTGAAACAGCGCGTGGAAAAATTTGAACAGCGAATTGTAAAAGATGTGATCAAAAAACATCCATCACTACGGATTGCGGCAAAAGAACTCGGCATCGACCATTCCACATTAGTCAGAAAGTTAAAAAGATGGGGTTTAGATCCAAAAAAAGCAAACATATAAACAATCTCGATTTCTGCTCATCTAAAGATTTTATTCTGTTGTGCCGGAGAAAAATAATTTGCAGTTGCCTTATCAAAAGAAGCGTCCTCATTTTTTTCAGACGCTCTATATTAAAGGAGTAGAATTTTTACATGGGGTGTCTCATAAGTCAATTTTCGACTTTGAGGTTCCCTTTTAAAAGACTTGTATCGTTTGTTGGATCATCACGCGAAATACCGCTTAAAAACGGTTTAAAGACGCCGACATCCATTCCCTTCTCTTTTAATACAGCTGCTAGTCCGCAAGCTATTATCGTTTTTCCAACACCAGTATCAGTTCCTGTTACAAAAAAACCTTTCATTTGATCATATTCAACTCTTTTCCGATTAATTTAAATGCATGCAACAAATAATCTATCTCCTTTAAGCTATGGTCCGCGGTCACCGTTAACCGAATTCTGCTTTCTCCAATAGGTACAGTCGGCGGTCGAATCGCCGGGGCATATATTCCTTTTTCTTGTAATCTTTTTGCAAATATGACAGCCTTATGAGCATCTCCGATCAATACAGGAATAATTGGTGTATGATCTCCCTTCACGGTGTACCCCATTTCTTGTAAACTAGTTTTTATTCGTTTTGCTTTTATAAGCAATTGCTGTCGTTTTTCTTTACTATGTTCGATGATTTCCAATGCTGTATATGAAGCTGCACAAATAGATGGTGATAGTGCGGTTTGAAAGATAAAGGTTCTGGCATGATTTCGCAAAAAGTCAATGAAAACCTTCGATCCAGAAACGACCCCGCCTTCCGTTCCAACCGCTTTACTTAAAGTGCTAATCACTACATCCGGAAAGACGTGAAAAAATTCACTTGTCCCCCTGCCGTTTTCTCCTAAAACTCCTGTTGCGTGTGCGTCATCCACAATGACAAATGCATGATAACGTTGAGCAAGTGACATGATTTTATCTAAAGGCGCAATGGTACCATCCATACTAAAGACACCATCTGTGACAATAAAGCGTCGCCGTGATGAATTTGTTTCTTTTAATTTCTTTTCCAAATCTTCCATATCTACATGGTTATAAATGACGGTATCCGCTTGTGAGAGACGGCATCCATCGATAATACTCGCATGGCTTAATTGATCGCTAAAAATAACATCACCTTTTTCAGGCAATGAAGTAAGCACGCCGATATTCGCCAAATAACCGCTTGAAAACAGCAAGGCACTTTCAGTCTGTTTGAAATCTGCAAATCTTTTTTCAAGCTTTTGATGCCACTGCGTATTGCCTGTCGTTAGCCTCGAGCCGCTGCTCCCAACCCCAAACTCGTGCAATGCCTTTTCTGCTGCAAGAATCAAGCGTGAATCATTAGCCAAGCCCAGATAGTTGTTTGAGGAAAATACTATGTACTTTTGGCCATCTACGTACATTTCGGGACTAGGTGCAGTATTCATTGTTCTAAGCGTCCGATACAAGCCGGATTCCTTTGTCTTCGCTAAACGGTTGTTTAACCACCCATTAAAGTTCAACGCTTGTCACCTCATTATGTCTTTAAAAAGCAAAACCTCTTTTTCTGTTACCCGTGACAATTGCTTCTTTCATCCTTGGACCATTGATTCAATTGTTGAGCAATTTCCTGATGCTTTTCCTTAAGCAGTTGTTCAAGTATGTTTAAGCATTCATCACGACACTGTTTCGGATCGCCGCTTTTTGACCGATAAACGTAAGGAATAGGTGCCTTAAAACTTTCATTCAAACATTAATGGCCCATATATTTGATGAGAAAGCTGGATGGAACCGACACTTATGGCGCCGACCGTATCCTCATGATAGCCGTTTTGCATTGTAATAAACTTTTGTTTCTCTGTCTTATTGATATTTTTCCAATATTGAAACGCCATCTTAAGTGCAATTTCCATCGCTTCAGCTCCGCTATCTGAATAAAAAACACGCGTCAGCTTTTCAGGACTTATTTGAATGAGCTTTTCCGCGAGCTCTGTTGCTGGAACATTTGTCATGCCTAACAATGTGGAGTGGGCAATTTTTTCGAGCTTTTTTTAATTGCTTCGTCCAGTTCTTTTTTACGATTGACCATGTACGTTAGTCAAACGGAAGAAAAGCCGTCATATATTCTTTTCCTTCAATATCTTTAACTTTCATTCCTTGGCCGCTTTCAATTATTAAAGGATGATCATCATCTGTGTAAAAGGCAGTCATAGATATTTTTTACTTTTTTCGATTAATTGTTGTTTCATTTCTCTACCTCCCAATGAATAAAGACTGGCTGTTTTTCTAAATAGTGAATATAGGCATTCAGATCTTTCCTGCAATCAACAAAAAAGATGCGGCAGCCGCGTTCATCTCCATATTCTTTTAGGTTTGTAATCCGTTGATACCCCAGCTTTTTACTTGCAACATAGCCAGTAGTATATTCAGGATCGTCTGACCAACATAGTTCAGCGATGGTAGCCGGATGCGCACACACCTTTGTGGCAATCACAAGTGCTTCCCTGATTCTTGTACTCTTGGGCACATGAAAGTAGTCTGCCCAATGTTCAAAATTCGTCTTCATCCAATCGATTCTTGAAACACGCACACCCTTTTCCTGCCTATCATCAATACGTTTTCCTGAATGAACATCAATTAATATAGCGCCTCTCATTCCTGAATATTTCGTCCATTCTGTAAATGCTTTTTCAATAACCTGTCTTTCGATACCGACTTTCTCCAAAAGCAGCCTAGACAACTTTCGCCCTTTCTCTACTGTATCTGCCTCATTTGTGTCAATATGTAATGGTTGAATTCGTTTAATCGGTTCGTGAATAGATTCAAATTGAATTTGCATAAAATCAGGAGTACCTCTTGAGTGATGAAGTCCCTTTTCTAATAAAGCATTTACTGAATTTTTTAAATCACTATAGGTTGAAAGCAGTTCTCCACCAGATATATGTTTTCCGCCATGTTCATGAGGTCCATACTTGGCAGCTCTCATTCTGACACTATAATACCTTTCCTCTTTCATTCGTTGGCCTCCAGCCTCCGTCATTTATTTTATGTCAATGAATTTCCGTCAAAATTCATAAACTAATTAAAGAGCTATTTCTAATTTTTCAACCTCCAATCTTTTGTTTTATGTTAACCTTTAAAATAAAATTGTTAACAATTAAATGATAAAATTGCTAACTATTAATGTCAATTGGTTAACTAAAATACGCACTCAAAATGGCAGCCAGTCTCGGGTGAAAGGAGCTTTTATTGAAGATAAGCGGTTAAGCTGAGTAGGAATGCTTTGCAAAATGTTTTTATCTTAAAAAATGCCGTCTAAAAGGATATGATTATTCCTCGCTTTTCTCATTCATTATCAGTTCAATGCCGATTTGAAAAAAATAATGTGGTCTTCGTTGAAATGGCTGGAGCATGTTATAATGAGAAAGAATAAAAATGAAGAAATTTAGACCCATCTTATAGCTAAGATGATTTTACAAGCGTTGAAGGAATTAGCGGAGCAACTAAAAAATCATACGGGAAACAAGGCAGCGCTTTGAACAAATCGATTAACGTTTTAAATCAAACAAGTTGATCAACAGTTTGAACTAACAAAGCAGCAATTGACCGAAATAAATGAGCGGTTGGACCAAGTCGAAAAAAAGATTACCCAGATGGACAAACAACTCAATGATATAGCATCCGGTCTTTCTCTAAAAAATGACAAACCAACTGTTGCACAAACAACGGGTATTGTTGGCATTCAATTGAACAATTCAAGGATTCGTTCGTTATTCTATCAATCTAAATTATATGAACAGGAAAAAGCGGACTTTTAAAAAATCGATTCCAATTCAACTCGTAGTTAAAAAGAATCTAGTTCAGCAAATTGTTCTTCTGAAATGACCTGAAACCCGTTTCTCTTTAGTAAAGCAGCTGTTACCCCACTTCCAACCATTTTCTTTCCAGTAAATTCGCCGTTATAAATCATTGAACTGCCGCAGGACGGACTATTCTCTTTGAGAACTACTAATGTTGCTTTTATTTCTTTTGCTTTTTTTAAAGCCGCATAAGCGCCCTTTATGTAAAGCTCTGTCACATCGTTGCCTGACCGATCCACTACTTTCGCCTTTCCATCCAGTACATCCTCCCCATTTCCACCGATGATCTCTGCAGGTTCTCTAGGAGTCGAAAATCCGCCTAATATTTCAGGACAAACCATTTCGGCTTTCTTCTCCTGAACTAATTTCCATATTTTATTATGTAAACAATGCGTCCCATTATACCTCACTTCTAACCCCGCTAAACAGGAGCTTACTAATATCATCAAATCACCTCTTTTGCAATTAATTTTCTTATGTTATACCTATTACAATTATAAATTGCTATATCGGAACAAATTTTTTGGCTAACGGCTTCACTAATGAAAATGACCCAATTATGATATCTTCTTCAGTTCTATTATATACCAAATGATGTTGTTTCGATATGTAACTTCAATATACGTATCTAATTTTGGAATTGCTATTACTAATTACTAACATACTAACTATAGAAAACTTTCGTAAATTTTTACCGCTTTTCTCTTTTTTCCGATAGTTTGCACATAGTTTCAAATGTCGAGACATACAGCCCAGTTAAAATTTATGTGTAAATTTTTACACCCTGCTAAACGAACCTAGATCTCAGGCAAATAAAACTGCTTCCTTTTTGCACAAAACTAAGGCTTTATTAGTCATTTTGACCTCTTTTAATAATCTCCCGTTTCTTCCTCCGCAATGTTTAGATTAATAATTTTCTGATCAAAAATTTGAAATAGAGTTCAATATTAAGGGCTCTCTTGTTTAACAATCTAGAACATAATTCGTAATGAGTCAGGTACCGATTTAATTATTTTGAACAAAACTTGTCAGTTTGACGCATTCTTGAATTTTTCAAAGCGCTGATCGAAATTTCCTAAAATATCCGAAACATAAACAACATAATCAAACGGTGCCTTCTTCTGCTGTTAGCATTGACGTTTGAAGCAGCTTCTTTGTTTTGGAATAATCCGCAAAAAATGTTGTTAAATGAAAAATCAAATAATTTTACACCATGCTAAAATAATCGGAATTTTCAAACCCTTAATCTTAAAACTATAATGAAAGCGCAATCAAATTTAACAAATAAGGGAGGAAATATAATGCAAAAAATCGGAAAACAACGAAACGGAAAAGTAAAGCTTCCGAAAGGAAAAAGAGTAGCAGTAAACATTGGGTGTGACTTTGATGCACAATCCATCTGGATCGGTTCTTTTAACCTCACTTCTCCTGCCTACATGTCACGTGGTGAGTTTGGCGCTGAAGTTGGTGCCCCAAGATTGTTAAAACTGTTTGACAAATACGGCATCAAAACAACTTGGTTTATTCCAGGTCATACTGTGGATACATTCACTGACATTTGCAAAGAGGTAGCGGCTCGTGGCCATGAAATTGGCCATCACGGGTATGTTCATGAAAATCCTACCACAATGAGCTATGAAGAAGAAGACAAAATCATGCAAATGGGGTTGGAATCCCTCGCCAAAATCGGCGTGAAACCGCGTGGCTACAGATCTCCTTATTGGGATTTTAGTCCAAATACATTGAGTATTTTAGAAAAATATGGGTTTAAATACGATAGCAGTTTGATGGGAAATGATCTTCATCCTTACTGGCCGAGACCGGTAGAAGTAAACGCTGATAAAGCGAACGTTTTCTTGAAAGAAAGCACCATATTGGAAATCCCTGTTTCTTGGTACCTCGATGATTTTCCACAAGTAGAATATATAACAGGTATACAAGAAGGGCAAAGACCTGCCCAAGATATTTTTGAGCGTTGGGCATCCATTTTCGATTATGCATGTGATCAAGAAGAAGGGGCTTGTTTCGTGTTGACGACACACCCGCAAACAATCGGACGAGCACATATGATCCAAATGTTAGAAAAATTGATTCAATATATGGAATCCCGCGGTGCATGGTTTGCGACTCTCGGTGAAATCTATGACAACTTCTACGAAGAATAATATACTTCGCTCATAAAAGATACATTCCGTACACACTTACATCCTCCGTAAAATTAATCAATTTAGCTTACGGAGGATCATTTACAAAATTAATTCTTGGAGGAAAAAAATGAGAAAAGTAACCATATCCGCTTGCCAGTTTCGTGTAGAACGAACAAAAAGTTTTGATGATTTTAAAAATCAAGTTGTTGAACTGATCGAGCAAGTTCCACAGCAATCCGACTATGTGATCTTTCCCGAACTATTTACCGTCGGTTTGCTGACCAGCTTTCCAAACAGCGAAAAATTAACAGCAAGAGATCTTATTTTGATTGACAAATACACTGATGATTATAAACAACTCTTTATCGAGTTGGCGGTAGAAAAAAAGCAGGTAATCATTGGTGGATCACACTTGGAGCGAAGAGACGACAAGTATTACAACATTGCCTATATTTTTAAACCAGACGGTACCTATATTGAACACAAAAAAACTCATATTTTTCCTTCGGAAAGCGACTGGAAAACCTCAGAAGGCGATGAATTAGCAGTTTTCGAGATTGGCCCTGCCAAAATTGCACTTGCTGTTTGTTATGAGGCTGAAATTCCGGAAATTTCAAGAATCTACAGCATTAATGGTGCAGAAATTATCTTCTGTCCTTCCTATACATTTACGGAGCATGGTTTTTGGCGTGTTCGTCATTGTGCACAAGCTCGATGCATCGAGAATCAAGTGTATTTCGTGCACTGTCCAACTGTTGGTGAGCCGGGTACACCTTTACCGAATGGATTTGGAAGAGCGTCGATCTTGAGCCCTTGCGATTCGGCTTGGTCTCCAAACGGTATCGTTTCTGAAGGAGAAACCAACAAAAATATGGTCGTGACAGGAACTGTAGATATAGATGAATTGTATGTAAATAGAAAAACCGGTGCTGCTACTACGTTTGTTGACCGTACCCGAAGAGAAAATATTTACACTAAATATGAACCTTACAGATCATATAACCGAAAAAAATAACGAAAAAATGCGTACCTTTCGGGGTATGCATTTTTTCGTTATAGAACGAATGCAGTATATTAATATTTTTTAAAATTCTCAATGTCCTTTCGAACGGTTAAATACGTTGTTACTTGATAGATGTATTGAAACAACCGAGTGTAAAAAATTGTTGCTTGCACTTGATACACAATCTTTGTTACGATATATTTCCTTTAATTTTGTATCAGGACGAAGTTACCCCATTCAAGATATATAATCTTCCAGTTCACTTGAAGAAGGAATTTCTCGAATAATCCATAGAGGAATAAGTGCTAACGGCAATAAAATGATACCAGAAAACGAAATGGCTGTGTAATAGTCGTTTGCTTCAATAATATGAGGTGCCAAATAACTGATGACAGCCCAGCCAAGCCAGCAAGAAGCGGAACCGATCGATGAACCAGTGCCCCTGGCTCTTGTAGGGAAAGCTTCTGTAAAAATTCTTGGAATGGTTCCCCATATGCCCGCGCCAAAAAAGTTCCATAACAAATAGGCAGGCAAAAAAGCATTGAATGTTTGAGCAAAAAATGTCATCCAAATGGTCAGTGGTATGGAAATGACAATAAATAACAGATTGGCATACCTGATGCCAATAATCCCGCTGAGCCATCCGCAACAAACAAAACCTAACATGCTAACTAAGCTTCCCGCCCCTACAGTCCATATTGCTTCATTCCAATTTAATTCAAACGCATAATTCATCCAATAGGGAGCAAACCAGATTAACAAACCATATGCAATCACAACAAGATTCATATATACCCAGATTAATAGGGTATTTTTGAGTAGCTCCCCTTTCATTAGCTGCAAATACGTAAATTTTAGAACCTCTTCTTTATTTATTTTAAATCTGTTTTGGCTCACAATTTCCTTTGTTTCGGCAGTATATGATTTAATACTTTGTCTAAATTTAACCAATTCCTTGAATCTAACAGGTTCTTTGATATACAAACGGACGACTATAACTAGAAATGCAGGAATAGATGCGAGATAAAAAGCACTTCTCCACCCCCATTCTGGTACAACGTATATTGACAAAAGGGTAGAAATTGCTGTCCCGGCAGGCCAACCCGCTGCCATAATCCCGACGATCCACCCCCGATGCTTGGCAGAAACTGATTCAATTAAAATAGTGGCGCCCACCGCATATTCTGCAAAAGCACTTCCGGTTGCAAGAATTCTGAAAATAGTCAGTGATTCAAAATTCCAAGATAAACCAGTCAAAAAGGTGCCAATCGACACCAAAAATAAAATCCATTGAAAAACTACTTTTCTTCCGAAGTAATCCATCAAAGGACCTACCACAATATTGAACACAATAGCGACAATGAATCCTGCCGCAACAATAATGCCAAATTCAGTTAAAGAAAAGTCAAACTCCTCCATTAAATGTGGAGCCACGAAGAAAAATATGGAGGTATCCATCGCGGAAATTGTCCATCCGATAAATGCTATTAATGTTACAAACATGCTATAACCTTGAATATCATTCTTCACTTATAATACCTCCGTACTATTTTCGTCTTATGTGTTCAATTCGTGTTCAATTCTCTGAATTGAATCGGTGTTAAAGACACCTCTTTTTTAAATACTTTGATAAAGTATTTTACATCGTTAAAGCCGACTGCCTTACTGATCTCATATAAGTTCAGTTTAGTTTGAATTAAAAGCTTCTTTGCCTCCTCAATTCTTTTTTTGGCAATGTAGGAGGTGAAATTGATTCCGGTCTCTTTTTTAAACAACCAACTGAGATACGATGGCGAAAGTTCCAAATACTCTGCTACCATATCTAGGGACAGTGAAGAATTGTGATAGTTTTGCTCAATAAATATTTTTACTTGAAGGGAATAATCTTTGGAATATTTGTCCCACTTGTATAGAATATAGTCGATCAGTGGATCAAAAAATATTGCTTTCCACCTATACAAGTCATCCCATTGAGAAATCGACTTGAATTCCTGTAACCATGCTTTATTCTGATCGAGCCTATTATCAATGTTGAAATATTTGGATATCTCTATATAAAGCTGAAACAGGATAAACCAATGTGCTTCCAAAGTTTGATTGTTGTCCAAAATTTCGTTCAAATGCTGAGTAAACACTCTTTTCTCTCCCTGTTTCAATGCCAAGAGCAATTTACTTTCATCCTCAATGTTTAAAAAAACATGATTTGACACATTCTTTTCGTCTTCTCGATAATATTTTAGATTCTGAATAGCTTCTTTATATGCATGTTCAACGGAAAGATCCTCGCCTTCATGTATTTGACTCACGCCACAAGGATAACGCTTCTGCAATTGTTTTATGTTTGTTTTTATAATGTTTATTAACGCCTCTGAGGAATCTTCATAGACTACGTAGATATGTTGGGAACCCATACGTAAAAGAAAATTCCTGCCAATGTTTTTCAGTTCCTCATTCGAAATAGGGACTAAGGAGAAAATAAACAAATAATATTTGCAAGGAAACACTACATCAGCATCCATATGTTTTTCTCTATTAGAGATTCGCTCATAAATATAATTTTTCAACTGGATTATACTAATGTTTTCTCGCTCCTGCCTTTCTCTTTCAATCTGATTCTTGATGTTTTCAATGGTTGTTTTCAGCTCTTCCGGATCGATCGGCTTTAATATATAATTGGAAACGCCGTATTTGATCGCTCTTTTGGCATAATCGAAATCGTTGTAACCGGAAATAATAATAATTTTGGGATACGATGTCATTTCCTTGTTCAATTGTTCCAGCATGGACAAACCATCCATGACAGGCATTCTGATGTCCGTGATAATGATATCAGGTTTATATAGTTTGATGAGATCCAAAGCGATTTTCCCATTTCTTGCGTTTCCAACTATTTGAATATTGTATTGCTGCCATGGCAGCATCTTCTCTATTCCTTTGCTAATCCAAGGCTCATCTTCCACAGTCAACATGCGCAGCATATCAACCACTCTCCTCTTCCTGCTGTTTACGATTATGAATTGGTATCGTGATCACCGCGCATAGTCCATGCGGTGAAATATTGTGATACTGAAGGCCGTATTCTTCCCCATAAGCAATTTTCAAACGATTGTTTACATTGAAAATTCCGATTCGGTTACTTTCTTTATTGGTTGGAGGGTGTTTATTATCCAAAGTAAACGTTTTCAGTTCCTCGTTTAGCTTTTGCAACTTTTCTTCCGGAATACCTGGTCCATTATCGGAAATGCTGATGACAATGTGCTTGTTTTCATTGATTTTGCCTTCAATTCGAATCATTCCTTTATCAGTTAAATTTTTGAACCCATGGATGAAACAGTTTTCAACGATCGGTTGGAGAACAAATTTGATGATTTTGTATTCTAGAATTTGTGGATCGATTTGTCGTTCACATTCTATAAAACCGTCAAATCGTATTAATTGAACATTTAGATAATTGTCCATGTGATCCAACTCGTCTTTGATTAATACTTCTTCAGTATCCTGCATCATATTGTACCGGAACATTTTCGATAACGACCTAGAAATTTGGGCAATTAGCGGAACATTATGAATAATGAACGAATTAATTGTTTCCAATGCATTATGAAGAAAATGCGGATTGATTTGTGACTGCAATGCCTTGAATTTTGCTTGATTCGTTAATGAGATTAATTGATACTGAATCCTCGCTTGTTCCTTTAATTTTAACATGATTTTATGAAAGCTTATTTCAATTTCCCATATTTCATCTCTGATCATTAGATCTCGATCAAACGAGTGATTAAAATCCCCATTTTCTATCGCCTTGATTTCTTTTCTGAGAGAACGAATGGGGGAAGTTACATGGAATGAAATGAGTACAATTGAAAATGTGCTAATCACTGCGCTGCTAATGATGAAGTATACCATTAGTTTTTTTATATATTCATTTTTTTTATATATTTTAGATATTTCAGTCACGCTAATGACAGATAGATTCGTATTCGGATCATGGTTATAAATCGCGAGCATATTTCGGCCACTTTCTTTGAACGTAAAACTTCCACTGACTTTGCCGTTGACAGATTCTTTATTTTTCACTTTTACGAGCAAACTTCCTTCATTTTTTCCCGAATTTGTAGAATAGATAATTTGCCCGTGATCTGCGATTATCAAATTGGCAGGCACATAGAAGTCAATACCTTGAAGCAAATCTTGTAACAATCCTGTTTCGAAGGAAGAAAGCCCCTGATGGCTGGATTCAACATTTTTTTTGATAACAGCCAAAGAGTGACTCAACTGTTTAATCATTTTCGTTTGCGACTCAACCGTATTCTCGAAAAATTTCGTTGTCCAAATTTGATAAATCAATAGATCACATATAACTAGAGGAAAAATGGTGAGAATAAAATAAAGTGCAACGTATTTGTATTTGATGCTGAAGTACACAGGAGCTCCCCCTCTATAAAAATATCAACTATTTTTTGTGAATTTATTTGGTTTTCGTAATTATCGATGTGGATTGAATAATTTTCGAATTTTTGATATCTCTTCCTTTTTCCTTCTAGTTTCTTTTACTTAGTCTTCCCATCGTTGCTTCTAATATCAGTGTTAGATTTTAAAATCAAAAATTTGGTTCGCAAATAATTCTTGAACAGTAAATGGTGAGTATTAGAAATGTTGTTAGTTCTATAAAGTACAAATTCAATAACAATAAATAAACAAGTCACCGTTATGTAAAAAACTATTTTAACAATTAAGGATAAAAACCCCCAATTGGATTTTCAGTTTTTGAAATTCAATGAATTTTCGGTTTGATATAATATAGGCAACTTCACCGTCATGTAAACTGCTTGTTTACTATTAGTAATTAACCCCAGCTCAAAAGATACTACTCTTTTGAAAAATGATCTGTAACAAAATTGCACAACTTTCCCAATCGACTTTATAGTGCAGTACAATTGTGATATTGACGCTTTAACGCCTTCCAGCGCAACTTAAATTTTTATTGTCCATGGAATAACCAATATTTATCCAAAATTGCTAATTGTGAGAAAAATAGTATCAACTTTGTCATCAAGAATTTTTTGTTTTTTTTATAACTCGGAAAATATTTCGTTGATTTGAACTATCCGTTGTATTCTTTCTTTATCTCTGGACAAACCATGAGTTTGTATCAGCATCTATATTAATACAAAAACAGATCAATTTTCAGACATTTGTATATTCTCTTTTGTCTAACTATTTTCGATCAAAAATTTACATAATCTTAAGATGATATTTGTAAATATTATAAATGATCCTTTCTTCTAGTTAAAATAATGTGACAAATGGTCAAATTGTTTTTATCAATACGACGTGAGTCATTCGTATTCATATCCCGGAATATTCAAAGAATCATAAGAACCATTTCATTGTTATCATTAACTGCACATAATTATACACTCGTTGCAACTATAATCTTAGTCCATTCTTTTGTCCCCTTTTCCAATACCGCTCTTCGTCTAAAAAATTTTCTGATAGCTAAATTTTTTCATAGCTGTTTCTATACTTTAACAACTATATTCCTTAATTTTCGGTTTAAAAAGGAAAAAAGTTCGTTAAACAGTTTATTTTTCTTGAAAACAATTTAAAATTGGAAATATTAAAACAGGGAATAAATCATTTGTTACTTATTATCCATAAAATAACCGTCCCTTCTGTACCGTTGTTTGCGGTGAATTATTGTTTCAAAAGAAAGGGGTGCCCGATATTCAACTTTTGGGGCACCCTCTTTACTTTTACCGCTATTTAGCTTGAATGACTTCATTTTTCTTATATCCATAAATTGAGCCATCTTTAATTTTTATGTCGTCTTCCCATGGCAACTTATATTTGCCTTCAGCCAAGTCTTTGATAAATGTATAAGGATTTTCTTTAACACCGCCTGGAACAGCTACATAACCTCTCGTTCCCAAATTAAATATATTGTTTTCAAGCCCCCAATTCAAACGTGCTTGATCTGCCAGTTTCGGATATATTTCAGCCGTAACGATTTCCCAAGGATTTCTGTGTCCTTGAACCAATGTCGTTCCATCAAAATTACAAATTTGGCCTTCTCCGAAATAATAAAATACCCCATCGTAACCGGCTAGATTTACCGATAATGTATACATTAAATTATGCCATGCATTTGAACGATTTGTTAAAATCCATTGTTCATTTACTTGTGTACTGTATCCCGAAATTCTAATTAAAACATTAGCTCCTTTATAAGCAGCTTCTCGAGCAATTTCAGGGAACATGCCATCATGACAAATGCATACTGCCAATTTGCTTCCGCCTGGTCCATCACAAACTGGCATACCTAAATCCCCTGGCTGCCATGGTTCAATAGGAACCCAAGGATTTAATTTACGATACTTAAGAATAATCTCGCCTTGCGGATCGATGATAATGGCTGTATTGTATGGCAGTCCTCCGTCTGGATTTTTTTCCATAATTGAAAATACCCCATATACTTGAGCTTCTTTACATGCTTGCGCAAACGCATCTGTTTCTGGACCAGGTATTGTACATAAAAATTCATCAGTAGTCCATTTTTTTGTGTTTAAACCTTGTGTACTATATTCAGGGAATACGATTAACTCTAATCCGGGATATCCCGCTTTTGTGGAATGAACTGTTCGAACAATTTGTTCAATTTGTTTTTCAATATCTTTTCTGGATTCCACTACTGGAACCGGATATTGAATTAAAGCTGCCAAAAACCCTTCTGGTGGCTTCGTCATACTTCCAATACTTCCCATTATCAAACTCCTCCTGTTCTTTTAATTCAATTTATTTTTTTAAATAGGAAATGACTCATAAAGATTCATTCCTATATTTACTAACTCTAATTAGAAATTTTTCCATGCAGATAAATCACTATTGCCGTCAAATTAATGCTGTTTATATTTATTAGTCTGCTTTTTAAAGCTGGGAAATGACTAAAAGTACGATCTAATTCTAATTTGTTATAAATAATTACCTACAATGTAATTAAATATAACATAATTATAACATATTTTTTGAGTTTTTTAAACGTTTGAAATCAATGAATTTTTGCTAGAAAACAAATTTTATGTTAATTTTTATTACATAAAAATGCGCACACCTTTCTGTCTTGAATGATTGATCATTCTTTTTGGGGATTTTTTCTATGAAAATAGAGCGTATTTACTTTTGTAATAGTGAAAAAAAGGAAAATCAAAAGAGATCCGATTTAATTACCGGCTTTTTTTCTAAAAAGGATGCGAAACAACTACTATTGCTCCTTTGAACGTTTTTTTCGGATATTCCATTTATTCATTTTTCGATATAACGTGCTTCTCGTAATGCCAAGAATTTGTGCTGCTTCCGTCATATTTTTTGTTTCTTGTAGAACTTGCTCGATCATTTGTTTTTCCACATATTTGAGGTTGCCAACGAAATGTTGTTTTATTGTACTGGAATTTTGGAAGTCTTCAGGCAAGTGTAAAGGGAGAATTTTCGGCTCATGAATGGCTAAAAGAAATGCCCTTTGCATGATGTTTTTCAATTCACGTATGTTGCCTGGCCAATGATAGGAGTGAAGCATTTGCAATGCGGAATCACATAACTCTAGTGGCCCTTTTCCATAATACTGATGAAACTGGTGCAAAAATTGTATAGATAAGTAAGGAATATCTTCTATTCGTTGTCTAAGCGGAGGAACATGAATGGTAAACACATTCAATCGATAATATAAATCGGAACGAAAAGAGCCCTGGTAAGCAATCTCCTCTTTAAGATTGCGGTTTGTTGCAGCAATGACCCTTACATTAACTGGACGTTCTTTATAATCGCCAATGCGAACCACTTTTCGCTCCTCAAGAACACGAAGAAGGCTTACTTGCAATTCTAAAGGCATTTCTCCTATTTCATCAAGAAACAATGTCCCTCCGTTGGCAGCTTCAAACTTTCCGATGCTTCCGCCTTTTTTCGAACCAGTAAAGGCTCCTTCCACATATCCAAATAATTCACTGGCAATCAGTTCTCTTGGAATAGCTCCGGAATTCAAAGCAATAAACGGTCCATTGCGACGAGGGCTTTGCTCATGAATGGTTCGTGCCAAAACTTCTTTACCGGTTCCAGTTTCCCCCAATATCAAAACATTTGCATCAAATTGAGAGGAGGTCGAAGCAATTCGGAGCTCTTTTTGAAAAGCCTGATTGTAAGTTGCTATGTTTCCAAATTGGTATTTCTCTTTAGCCTGTGAGATGGTTTTTGCTGATCCTTTCTTTAAAAAAATCAAAAAAGCGTTATACGGCTTCCTCATTTTCCTTTTTATTACCTCATACCCTTTATCCAATAGGTTTGCATCATCGAAAAGATCGCCGGATTTAGCTTTCGTTATATCGATAGCGAGGGGATTCGTATATAATATCTTATTATCTTGGTCTACGGCGATAATTCCATCTGAAACCTCCCTACCCATTTCATCAACTAAAACTTTCCATATCCCTTCATCATCCATCGAATCTACAAGCGTATTGGTTAAAAGCGGTCTAGCAAAAATTTGTTTTTCCGAGCTCCAAACAATCTCAAACTGTCCATTTTCCTTTGCTTTTCCAATCCTCATTTCTCTTGACAAATGATGATTAGATTCTATTTTAATTTTTCCACTCGGTGATGAAAACTCTTTCTCATATAAATATTTTGTGATTTTTTTTCTTTCTGTAGATTGTAAATGACATATCGCGTCTAATACTATTTGAACCCCTATATAAGTACTGCACATAACCGAGGAAATAACAGTATCCAACCCATATTTTTCTTTCATGCCTTTTACAAGTAAATCGTTTTCAGGAATATCTAATGACTGGAAATAACTAAAACAACTGTAATGACCAGCTGCATATTTTGGCCCCATTGCTTGTATCTCCAGCTCTGTTGTTATTGGGCTGATAATAGGCATTTCCTCAGGATTGAATCCTAATTCATAATACATTTTATAAAAAGGTAATATACTTTCCCCGACAAGCGTTGACAATATTGCATTGGAAGAAGAATGTTTAATCTCTTCCAAATAAGTCGAGAACTCTTTATGCCCTAATGGAACATATTTTTCCCCAATCACTTTCCCGTCCAATTCATATAACATCTCTCTAATTTGTTGATTCGTATATCTAGGGTAAACATAATCGTTTCCAATTAGGTAAACTTTTTTGCCAAATTGTTCAATCGTAAATTTAAGCAGTGAAGTGATTTGTTGATTGGGAATTTCTCCAACATAGAAAACATTTGGATGAATCTCCTGTCCTTCATAAAGCGCCGGATATATTAAAAGGCAATCGTATTGTTCAAGAACAGGTAAAATAGCTTTCCGGCATGCGGACGTATAGCATCCTACAAAAACTTTTATCCCTGAACGCGCCATATCTAATGCTTGTCTATAGCTTTCAATTGGATCGGAACGAATGTCTCTTGCTTCAAAGGTAAAGGTAATATTTGATTTACTGTTGTCTTTTTGGAATTTTTCAAGAGCATACACAGCTGCTCGATATTGACCAATTTCTGTCAAGGAAGTGATGCCCGTTAATGAAAATAAAAAGCCGATGCAAATATTCATATAAATCCCTCTTTTGTATCAATTTGCGACAATGTATAAAAATTAAACATGCCTATTTCACTTTAATCTTATTATAAAATTCATAACATTTCAAATATTTCATCAATAATAATGTCGCAAAAGTGAAATCCTCCCTTTCCCTCCTATACTAAAAATAAAGCATTTATAAATTTGGCATATTTCTTGCAGTAGATATAAGCGAGAAAGCAGGAAACAAAACAATAGGCTACGTTTCCAGCTTTACATTCAATTATAGAAAGGAGTAATGAAAAATGAGACATGGGGATATCTCAAGCAGCCATGACACAGTTGGTATAGCAGTGGTCAATTACAAAATGCCTCGTCTTCACACAAAGAATGAGGTATTAGATAACTGTCGCAAAATAGCAGACATGATTGTAGGAATCAAAAAGGGACTTCCTGGTATGGACTTAATCGTTTTTCCAGAGTACAGCACTCATGGAATTATGTATGATGAACAAGAAATGTACGATACTGCCTCTTCCATTCCTGGAGAAGAGACTGCAATATTTGCCCAAGCATGTCGTGCTGCTAACACTTGGGGGGTATTTTCTTTAACAGGTGAAAGACATGAAGATCATCCCAATAAAGCTCCTTATAACACCTTGATTTTAATGAACAATAAAGGAGAAATTGTACAAAAATATCGAAAAATTATTCCTTGGTGTCCAATTGAAGCGTGGTATCCAGGAGACACAACTTATGTAGTAGAAGGACCAAAAGGAATAAAAATAAGCTTAATTGTCTGCGACGATGGGAACTATCCGGAAATTTGGCGTGATTGCGCCATGAAAGGCGCTGAACTTATTGTGAGATGCCAAGGCTATATGTATCCTTCAAAAGAACAGCAAATCATTATGGCAAAGGCTATGGCATGGGCAAATAATACGTATGTAGCTGTTGCGAATGCATCTGGATTCGACGGCGTCTATTCTTACTTTGGCCATTCAGCTATTGTTGGTTTTGATGGCCGTACATTAGGGGAATGCGGAACAGAAGAAAACGGAATCCAATACGCGGAACTGTCGATTTCGCAAATCCGTGATTTCCGCAAAAATTCGCAATCACAAAACCACTTATTTAAACTGCTTCACCGTGGGTATACCGGTTTAATTCAATCGGGAGATGACAGCCGCGGTTTAGCAGAGTGTCCATTTGATTTTTACCGCACCTGGGTGCTTGATGCAGAGAAGGCTCGTGAAAATGTAGAAAAGATTACACGCTCTACAGTGGGAACTGTGGAATGTCCGATAGAAGGAATCCCTCATGAAGAAATTGAGAAAACAACTGGAAAATGATCTTGATAAGAAGAAGAGGTCAGGTTCTAGGACTTGACCTCCTGATCGCTAATCAGGAGATGATGCTATGACATTTATAACATCTAAATTAAAGGATTTAAATGAGAATCGCCAGCAAAATTCTATATCATCTGATAACCATTCAGAAACTTTTAATTCTTCTTCTCCCTTAGTGACCCGATTTCGTTTTGAAGTCAACGAAGTAATTCAACACATACGTTCAAAAATTTGGGGACAAGATGAAGTGTTAGAAGGTATAGAAGAAATGTTAAATATAATTTGGACGGATATTACAGAAGAAAACCGCCCTTTGTATGTAGCCTTATTTCTTGGGCCTACAGGGGTTGGAAAAACAGAAATCGTTCGCGTACTTAGTGAAGCTATTTACGGAAATGCGGAGGCTTTTTGCCGTATTGACATGAATACACTAACCCAGGAACACTATGCTGCGGCACTAACTGGTGCACCTCCAGGATATGTAGGAAGCAAAGAGGGGAACTCCTTATTTCAAAAGGAAAAAATTGAAGGATCCTACAGTAAACCTGGAATTGTTCTTTTTGACGAACTGGAGAAAGCAAATGACCAAGTGATTTATTCCCTGCTTAATGTAATGGATAACGGCATACTCGTTATGACATCTGGAGAGAAGGTTATTCATTTTCGTAATGCCATGATCTTTATGACAAGCAATATTGGGGCAAAAGAAATTATTAGTTATGCAAATAAAAGTTTAAAATATAGATTACGTAAACTGCTTTGGTTTTTAAGCCCTTCCAATTTTGGAAAAACAGAACAAGATTTTCTCCGCTCGATAGTTTTTTCCCAATTAGAAAAACGATTTAGTCCTGAGTTTATCAACAGATTCGATGATATTTTTGTCTTTCAGTGGCTAAAACAAGATGCGCTGGAACATATTCTTGATCTCAACATTCAAGCTATTAACCGAAGAATAAAAAAATACAACTGCACACTTCAGCTCGAAGGATCTGCTCGTAAATTTTTGATTAAAAAAGGATTTGATCAGCGATATGGCGCGAGATTTTTAAAACGCACTATTCGAAAATATATAGAAGTTCCTTTAGCTGCAAAAATCAGCAAGAGATTACATCAAGATCACCCAACCAAATTTATTGCAAAAATTAAGGAAGGCAATCTCATCCTCTTTGAAACAGCACAAGAAAAGTGATAATTATTTCACTGTTTAGGGTAAGAGCATGGATAAAGTCGGTCTACTGTTTGTTGGTGCAGCATTATTTATCAATGGTTTAATGCTATTGGGAAAAGTCGATGAAAAAAGTGCGAGAGTGTTTAACTTATTTATTGGATCGATGCAAGTTATGACACCATTTTATCTCATTTTTACATCTACAGGAGATTCATGGATGATCTTAAACGCATCCGGCATTTTTCTTTTTGGTTTAACTTATTTATATGTATATGTAGGAATTTCGAATCTAAAAAACTTTAACTCTTCAGTGGTACTCGGGTAGCAAATCTTGCTTTAGGATACAGCTATATAAACTTTATTAAACTGCAAGATATAAAATTCTGTATTATTTGGCTTCTGTGTGGACATTATTTTACTTGCTGCTTGCACAAAAAAAGAACATTGCTATCTTTACTGGGTGGGGCGCGTTTATTCAAGCATGGATTACAGCAACTATTCCCCCCTTTCTTCTTCTCAATAACCAATGGGAGTTCGTAGGATAAAAAACTGCTTTCGTAGTAACTATTTTAACAATTCTAGCTTTTATCGCTATCTATATTCACAAAACCTACTTCTGTCAAAATAGACAGCATTTCAACAAAATCTTAATTATAGAGCTCGGATCACCTATTGATTTTTTCTATACTTTAGCATTTGATTATTTTCTTTTGTATTAAAATAAGACTTGTAAAACAGCATGAAGACGAATATTTAATTGGCTTGAACAATTTGAACAATAAAAATCAACCAACACAAAGGGTTTATTTCGATGATAATGAAAAATTTAGATTCCTGATTTTGAAAAGCAATTTTATGCCTATTTAATCCTTCTGTATTGTTCACCATAAAAATACCTTAATTCTCAATTATCTTATTCTTTAATATTTCGAACACACTATGAATGATAAAGCGAAAGCATAATCTTCAACATATTCCACCAACTTGTTTGAGCATGAATCCCTTTATCGTCACATAGTCTTTCAGATGTAAATGTTTTATTAATGCTCGGGCATTTACTGCATTTAATCAATTCAAGGCACCCAATCCGTACTTGTCAGAACCATTTCATTCGAATAAAATTGAGAAAAGGAGATTTTTAAAGGGAGTCAAAAAATGGAACAAAAACTCGACTTAATTTTAGAAAAAGTGATGTCTATTGACAATGATCTTAAAAATGTGCATGATCGACTGGATTATATCGGGACGCGATTGGACCAGGTAGATGATCGATTAAATCGGGTCGAAAATCGGTTGGATCGAGTAGGAGAGCGATTAGATCAAGTAGAAACACGCTTAAATTATGTTGAAGAGCGATTGAATCGGATTGAACAGGAACAAAAATCAATTAAACAAGCTGTAATGGAAACAAACAAAGAAATGAAAAACCTCCAAGAAAGCTTCAAATCTGTTTACGAAATTATTGGCGAACATGACGTTTCCATCCGTACGTTACGAAAAAAAATTATGTAACCTACAACCACCTCAAAAAGTGATAACCTCACTTCTTTTTTTAACCCTGTGCTATTTCCTGGAAATACCATACAAAAAGCAAAAATTTTTCCCCATTTTATTCAAAGAACCTGTATTTAAACTTTTATTCTGACCTTTGAAAATAAATAAAAAAACGTGCCCAATCATACAGTTCTCTATTTGGCATATTGTGCTAATGAATAACTTAGGATTGCTATGGCTGGTGAGCACGAGCACATTCAAAGCCGCCTCATCTTGATGTCTTCTCCATTTTTTTACTAAAAGGATGTAAAAAATATTGAATACAATAAACTACTAATCTAAACTGATAGTTGATGAGGTAGAAAGACTTCCCTATGTTTCACTGGAGTTGATTTGATGATTGCTACTATGTATAAACGGAGAATGAAAGCAGCATTTGCTCTATCTTCTATAGTTATGCTCATTGGTATTTCTGTTTTTTTCATCGATCGACCAGATTCTTTACAAAATTGGTTAAATCTTTCTTCAATAGGTATTGTCGGTCTTTTTTTGTTTTTTACCGGAGTTTCAAACCAGATGAAATATAACAAGGTGAAAGATATTCAAATTCATGAGTCAAAAGCTTCCCTCCTTGAGTTGGATCATCTAGTTTTAAAAAAAGATCTTGGTTTTTTTCCTCGTCTCCTACTGTTTGAAAAAAGCGGCCATTTTGTTGGAACGATTAAGCCAATCCGTATTCCTTTTATTTTTTACCCAATGAGCCTGCTGCTTCGTGATTCATTGATCATGACGCTTCCGATTACATATTGTGTTTTTTCGAATAAAGGAAATGTGCTGTTTACCTTTAAGAGAAAAGGAATGAAAAAGTCGATTGTAACTGTGAAGGATGTACATGGCCGAAAACTGGGAGAGTATGTACAAGAGGATTGGAAAAGTCTAGTCAACATAAAAGGTGAGCTGAGAGATGCTGATGATAAGCTGATTCTCCATGTTAAGGTTAAAGCCTTTTCTGGCGATTTTACGTTAACTGATTCTGAAGGTCGGCAGTGGGCCCGTTTTTACAATGGATATTTTCCTCATGAATATACGAATATTTTTCGTGATGTGTACAATGATATCGTTGAGCTCTCTGACAACTTGTCGAAACATCATAAAATGCTTTTAATTGCAATGATTGGCTTTTTATTTTTGCAGCGCAACCAATAATCTAGTGTTGTTTTGAGAGAGTTTTCCCGCTCCCACTTTACCATTTCCAAATTAACAAAAAGCTTATTGAAATAGATCCAGTGAACTGCACGAGTTTACTAGTTGATGTGTGTAATAATAAATCCATGCAGGAAAAGAATGCTCCTGCATGGATTTTTGTACTGAATATCGTCCTTACAACTAAATTTTTTTAGGGGGGTAAACGCATTATCACTTCCGGAGTGTCGAAATTATTTTTTAACTGTATCAACGAACATGGCAGATGTTTGATACAGTCTTTTAATCTATCAAAAGAGTTTTTATGGACAGTCAAGTTATTTCGTTAATGCAGGTTCATTTTTTGCACTTTCCTCTTTTTTTGGCATTTGGCGGACTCCAAATGCAACACGTTTAATGTTAAACAAGTGATTGACTGTAACATTGTCAGATGTAACGTTGTTGCCAATAGCACCGCAGCCAAGAGTCAAGGACGGTTTTACGTTCACTGTAGCGCCAATAGCGCCAAATGTTGTACCGGCATTTACAATGATACGTCCTGCTGGTTTATCGATTGTGTAAGCTTCGATTACTTTTTCATCCTCAGCGTGAATTCCGACTGTGTGACCAAGTCCGCCTGCATCAAGAAGTTTTTGGGCAAGCTCGCTTGCTGCTTGCATATCTTTCACTGTATAAAATGCTAGAGTTGGAGATAGTTTTTCAATTGAGAATGGATATTCTTTCCCAACTCCTGTTTCTTCTGCAACGATCACTTTCGCCTCGGACGGAACTTCAATACCTGCCATTTCACCAATCACTTGAGGTGACTTTCCTACAATTTTTGCATTCAGTCCACCGTTTACGAGAATGATGGATTCTACTTTTCGTTTTTCTTCTTCATTCAAGAAATAAGCGCCTTGTTTTGTCATCTCTGCAACAACTTTCTCTTTAATCGACTCATCCACTAAAAGAGCTTGTTCAGAAGCACAAATTGTTCCGTAGTCAAAAGTTTTGCTTTCAATAATAAGTTCAACAGCTTTTTCGATATTGGCACTTTCATGAATGTATACAGGTACGTTTCCAGGACCTACTCCGTATGCTGGTTTTCCGGAGCTGTAAGCAGCTCTTACCAATCCAGGACCGCCTGTGGCAAGGATGACATCAGTTAATTTATGCTTCATCAGCTCGTTTGTTGCTGCCAATGTTGGTTGGGTAATGCACAAAATCAAACCTTTTGGTGCTCCGGCACGCTCTGCTGCTTCTTGCATAATTCTTGCCGCTTCCGTTGTACATTTTGCAGCAGCTGGGTGAGGGCTGAAAATAATCGCATTTCCTGCTTTAACTGCGATCAATGATTTAAAAATGACTGTTGAGGTAGGATTTGTAGATGGAACAATTCCTGCAACGATCCCTACAGGTTGAGCAACTTCCCATACGCGGTTTTCTTCATCGCGACGAATAATCCCGACTGTTTTCACATCCTTGATAGAATTGTAAACATCATTCGCTGCGAACAGATTTTTTACTGTTTTATCAGGAACATTCCCGAAGCCAGTCTCTTCTACTGCCATAGCAGCCAATCGCTCAGCTTCTTCCCTTGCCGCTTTAACCATGCTTTCAACAATATGATCAATCTCGCTCTGAGTCATCTTTGCCATTATTTTTTGAGCTGTTTTCGCTTCCTCAAGGTAATTTCTTACTTCTTGGATAGATTGTAAATCAATATCTCGCAACATCTTTGCTTCGCTCCCTTTCATAGTTTTCATTTAACTAGCAGATTCATATTGTCATGATCTCAAATGACACTATTTCAATTTTGTTCGCTTGAACAAGCATCATTTTTTGTGTTTCTGCCCTCACCTCCTCAAATGCTAGCAGTTTGACATCACTGATCCTTGTCATGACCACTTTATCGAACGACGATCTAATCTGTTGTCACCAATATGCAAAACTCCTTCTTCCAATACTTTCGCTTTTTGACAAAGAAGAAGCATTTCAACCGCCCAAAAATTGATAACGATTACAAAAAAGCGGTTTCATAAAACCCGAAAATTTGTTGAAGTATATTTTTTATTTATTTAAATATCTAGAATCATCGATATAAATAATTATAAATCGATAATTCTCGATATCTGAATCTATAAATATAATAAAACAAAATAAAAAGGGATTCAAGCCAAAAGCAACAATTAAAAAATTAGGCCTATAAATCCCTTGATAATAATTCATTCAATTTTTTGATGTTCTCTTCATCCCTTTTATAATAAGTCCATTGCCCAACACGTTTTGCCTTTATTAATCCGGCATTTTGCAGCATCGATAAATAATGGGATACAGTAGATTGTGACAGTCCAACTTTTTTATGGATATCGCTCACACATACTCCATCTTCGTGTATATCACCGTGCTGCGGTTTGGGAAAGTGAGCTTCCGGATTCTTGAGCCATTGTACGATTTGCAGCCTCGTTTCATTTGACAAGGCTTTAAACACTTCTAAAAGTTCCATTGCTACCTCCAATTGACAATACTTATATTTCAAAACAACAGCGGAATAAAATTTGCATTAACAGACAATAAAAACACAAACAACGACAATCCTAAAACGGAGGTTGATCACTCTTGCATGGATAGATTAGCATATAACCAACAAATCTACAATACCTTGACGACTAGCTCTGATTGTTGACAGCGTGGCAGTGATCATTAGCCTCTAAAACGTAATAATTTTATTATTAATTCAATAATACACGAAGCCCAACCATAAAAGCAAAATCCAAGTCTTTTAGCAATAAACTGCTTTATTTTCTGTAAAGCCCTGATAATAAAATTACATACAATTATAATCAACTTGATTCTTGAACAGTCAATCAGCCTCCTCAGCGCTTCAGTTCAAACACAACCTTATAAACATGTTTTCAGAGCAGCCAATCAAAGATGAACTGTTGAATCTTTGATCCGGATGATCGTAAAAACAAATTCATTGTTCCTTCTATAAGCGAAAGACAGCTATATTGAATGCGGGCAAAATCCTTTTCAGACACACTTGCAGAGCGAAATGGTTTTTAGATTGTGGTGAAAGCGCGCTGAACACCATTGCATGATCAGGCGAATCATTGCATATAGTTCATGTTTGTTTTCATCATACACTTGATCACTATAGCATCCTTATCATCCAAGTAAGAGCTCCAAATATTCTCTCTTTGTTTTCCTAACTTTAAAACCAATAAATGATACGCCATAATTATTATACATCTTGATTCGTTTTTTCGAATCACACATGAAAGTTTTTTCACTGACGGCTTAAAAAATATCGATCCAAATTTTCGCTGCCGTCGCTAAAATTAAGACAGCTAAAATTACGCGGAGTACTTTTGTGCTCATTTTTTGTCCTGCTTTTGCACCTAAAGGAGATGCAATCAAACTTGCAATGACCATAATTATTGCAGGAATGAATTCAACTTGGCCCGTTGTGATTTTTGCAAATGTCGATCCGATTGAGGAAATAAACGTGATCGCTAATGAGGAGGCAATCGTCATTTTCGTTGGAATTTTTAGAACAGAAAGCATAATCGGCACTAATAGAAAAGCTCCTGCCGCTCCGACGATTCCTGATCCAATTCCGATCAAAAATGAAAGCGAAGCTGCCAGCCATTTATTGAAGCTCACCATGCCCAATGGAATATCATCAATCCCTTTATTTGGCACGAACATCATCAAAACAGCAAATGCTGCTAAAATGCCGTATACAAGATTAATGCTTCCTTCACTCATCATCCTAGAAACGTATCCGCCAATGAAACTTCCAATTAAAATACTGCTCCCCATATAAAAAATTAACGACTTATTTAAGTATCCACCTTTCCGATAGACTAAAACACCGCCAATCGTCGTAAAAAATACTTGGACGGCACTAATTCCCGATACTTCATGGGCGCTGAACTCGGCAAGCCCAAAAAGCGGGGGCAGGTAAAGAAGCATCGGATATTTAATAATGGAACCGCCAATCCCAACCATACCGGAAAGGAAGGAACCGATAAAGCCAATAAGAAACATTACGATAATAAAATTGAACGTTATTTCCATTGATATACTACTCCTTTGATGTTGTTAAAATCAGGGTGCGTATATGCACCCCGCTAGTAAGTGAATTATCCTTTTTAATTCGAAAATGACCGATCATGTTCTTCTTTTTCATCATCGTATGCCTATTGCTTGATGCCCAAGGCGATAAATGAATTTTCGTCCCAATGCAATGAACCATCGATTAATTCACAATAAGGAACAATTCAATATTGAGAAATTTCGCCTTTCATTTTCCAATTGCAAAATAGTTCGCATGTATTCTATAAAAATGTTTTTTGTTGTTTAAAGATTTTTTGTACCTTTATCATATATTTGTATATTGATAACCAACTGTTCAATCATTGTTCAAGCAATCCATTCCATTCTGACATACCGGGGACAATATTCCATACGTTTGAAAACCCTTTTTCTGCTAATTTCTGGGCTGCCAAACTACTGCGCGTTCCCGTGCGGCAGACGACATAAATGGTCTTATCTTGCGGGAGTTCCTTGATTCGTTCCTCCAATTCTCCAAGAGGAATTGACAAGGCACCAGGAATATGCCCAAATGCAAACTCTGCCGGTTCACGGACATCTAAAATGATAATTGACGGATCATTTATTTTGTCTGCTAATTCTTCATTGCGAATAACATGGGGGAATTTCGCTTCATTCTTTGCCTCGCTCTCACTTGCTCTACGAATATAGTGCTTTAATATCCCCTCTTCTTCAATTGTACCGAGATAGTGATGTCCAGTGCTTTCTGCCCATGCTTTCATATCCGCTTTTGATCCTTTGTCTGTTGCTTGTACCTCCAGTACTTGTCCAGGCTGCAACTTATGAATCGCTTTTTTCGCTTTGACAATCGGCATCGGACAAGACAACCCTTTAGCGTCTATTGTCATATCTACTTGAATCATGACTTTCTCCTCCTTAAATGGGAACTATTCTACAGGATCTTCTTATTTATGCATCAATTTCCGCAACTTTCCGATAGTTTTCGGCTCGTCTGCTTTTTCCTTCAGACAGCAGGCGAGAGTATTTTCTTTTTCTGTATCTAGTTCATTCTCCGAAACTTGAACAGTCATGGCGTAATATTTATGGAACTAGAAATTTTCCTAAATCGACTTCTTCTAGTTCATGAACATCAATAACATTGAATGTTTTCCTTTTATGGAACAACACCTCAAATTTCTTTAGCAGAATAGTTGGTTCATAGCAACCTTTATGACCAAGAGTTCATGCCGCCTTTTACATTGGTTACACGCTGAAATCCTAATTTCTTTAATAATTTGCTTGCTTTGGCGCTTCTCATTCCACTTTGACAAATCACAATAACTTCTTTATCTTTTGATAGTTCATGAACTCGTTTTGGAAGCTCGTGAAGCGGAATATTTTTAAAACCAGGAATATGATTCGTATGAAACTCAATAGGTGTGCGTACGTCAATGTAATGAACATCTTTTTTTCGTAATTCCTTCTTTAATTGCACTACAGATATGATTCGCACTCCTTTTATGGGCAGAAACCGATTGACAACGAACCATATCACCAATAGAACTAGACCAATATTAATAATGGTTTGAACCATAGACCCCACCTTAAATAAACAAATTGACATTTCCTTCAGAAGCATCTGCTAAATACGCAGCAACCCCTGCAAATTCGATGCCGTCTATTAATTCATCCTGTTGGAGTCCTAAAAGATCGACTGTCATTTGGCAAGCAACCAGCTTTATTCCTTGTTCCTTTGCCATATCGATTAATTGCGGCAGCGGCACAGCATTATGTTTTTTTATCACCCGCTTAATTAACTTCGCTCCTATTCCGCCAAAGTTCATCCGCGACAGTCCCATGCGGTCAGCACCACGCGGCATCATTTTCGCAAACATTTTTTCTAATAATCCTTTTTTCACCGGAACTGTCGAATCTTTACGCAATGCGTTAAGCCCCCAGAACGTATGAAAAATTGTAACCTCATAGTCATAGGCAGCAGCGCCGTTCGCGATAATATACGCTGCCATCGCCTTATCATAGTCACCGCTAAACAAGATGATCGTTGTTTTTTTCTTTTGCTCCGACACTTTGTTTCCACCTTCTTCTCAAAATACTCATAGGGGTATAAAGATAGCAAAAATTATCCCTTTTTGATCCAAAACGTAAAAACGCCATTTTCTTCTTTCATATTAACAACCGTATGTCCACTTGCCTTTGCCCAAGCGGTCAAATCGTTTTTGGAACCTTTATCCGTTGTATGCACCTCTAAAACTTGACCAGCTTCTAACTCATCAATTGCTTTTTTTGCTCTTACGACTGGCATTGGGCATGCAAAACCCTTCGCATCTAATACTTTATCTGCATTCATTGTCAATGACCTCCTTTAATATTACCATTACCCCTATATGTATATTAATAGGGATAAAAAAATCTGTCAACTTTTCAAAGAAAAGTTGACAAATTTTTAACGACTTTTTACCAACAGCTCTACAGCTTCTTTTACTAGGTGTTCCGTTTTTTCTCCATTTTCTAAGCTTTCACGGATACATTGCTCTAAATTGGAACTTACAATAACGGCAATAGTGCGATCAATAGCGTTTCGTGCAGCAGAAAGTTGAGAAATCACGCTTTTGCAGTCCTTTTCTTGTTCCATCATACCAATAATCCCTTTTACTTGTCCTTCAATTCGTTTTAGGCGGTTTTTGATTTCTTTGCTGTATTCCATTTGGCATTTCTCCTTTCTTTGCAAGGACAATCGGCCATTGAATAGCTCTTCACTTTAAAACCGCGGCTGCGCAAAAAGCGAATGCCTAAATTTTTTCCTACTTCATCACTTGCAATCACATGGATTGGTTTATCAGGAATTTCATAAACATGCCGTTTTAAATAAGCAAACGGTATGTGAAAGGAATTCGCAATGGGATAATGATTTGTTTTTTCGTTGTAATCACGAAGATCTAGAATCGTTAAAGAATTTATACTTTCATCGCGGTAGTCAACACACGGAACTCCTCTTACTGGATAATACCGCCGATAGACAGATATTGATAACAAAATAAATAAAACCAAAAGCAGTATTCCTTCCAATTCTTCTTTCCACCTCATTCATTGTTTTTATTTATGAACAATTATATACATGTATAAGTATATAATCAACCGATTTATTTTTCTAAACAAATTTTGGAACAGAGGCATTTTCTTTATTTGTTAATTATCAATATAGCTTTCCCTTTACTTAATTTAAAAAATATTTGCGGAGGGAGAAAAAGGAGACTCGGCATGAATGACTCAAGTCTCCCTTTTTAATCATTATCGGACTGCGCAACGGTTTGGACCGATTTCCATCTCGCGTTGCTGCTCTTCATCTGGATGAAGCTTTCCCATATTTGTTTGCCGAATTTCCTGATAAGCATTCGGCTGCGGAGGCAAGTTTTCCGTCACCGTTTTTCGAAACTCTTCTTCGCTCGCGATATTGAGACCATGATTTTTTGCGTACAACATACCTAATGTAGTACCAACACTACCATCGTCATTCATTTCACCCGGTACCATAAAATGTGCAGGCAAAACCAACAGGTCATCTGCTAATTGTTTATAGCGCTCATATAATGTCTTGCGCAAATCCCCCACCCAATCCTGCGCTTTTCCAGCCAAATCCGGACGACCGATCGAATCGATAAATAAAACATCTCCCGTTAGTAAATATTGGTCATCTATAATAAACGAAGTGCTGCCAATTGTATGTCCCGGTGAGTAAACAGCTTCGATCACTGCATGACCGACCTGAATGCGATCCTCATCTTGAATCGGTGCATAGGAAAAGGTCACTTCTGTCGCATCTTTTGGAGGCAAATAGTACGTCGCTCCCAATTGTTCAGCCAACTTGCGGCCGCCGGAAATATGGTCTGCGTGCAAATGGGTATCAATGACATATTTAATAGAAATCTCGCGTTCCTTCGCAAACTCAACGTATACATCCGTCATGCGATTTGTATCAATAAGCGCACCTTCTCCGTTTGATTCGATCAAATAGGACAGGCAGCCTTTCCCGAGACGGACAAATTGATAAATCGCACCGCCGTTTTTCAGCTCAGCGATTTTGACCGGTTGTAAATGCTCGCTCCACGCTTTCATACCGCCTTCAATGGAATAGACATGTGAAAAACCTGCTTGTTCAAGCTGTTCGGCAACAAATAGCGATGATCCTCCTTTGGCACAGACCACATAAATTTCGTTTTCTTTCTCTTTAGGCAATTGCTCAAGAAATGGATCCACACCGTCAAGAACTTCAAAATAAGGAATATTTACAACTTGTACGTTCTTTCCTTCAATTCTCCAATCAGCATACTCCTCTTGATTGCGTACATCGACTATAAACAAGTCTTCCCCGCGAATGATTTTGTTTGCAATTTCTTTTACCGTGATGGTTTTTACCGTCATATTCCCTTCTTCCTCCTATCGAATGTTGTAAATTTGGTTTAAACTAATCATTTTACACATACATGTATGGGTATTTATGGTCTTAATATTACAAATTATTGCTCTAAAAGTCAACGCTTTTTATTTTTAGATGCAATTACTTCCTTCAGTTCGCCGTATTGTTCTATAAACGATAATGGAGGGATTGAAGATGTTTGCTTAAAATAAACGTATGATTCGAACGAGATTGGGAAGGTCGATAAATTGAAACGATCAATGAAGAAGACACTGGATTTTACATATTCGTAATAGAATTCAAGCTTATCCCTTTTTATAAATAGGAGAATTAGGTTTTGTCGCTATGATAGGGATTATCTCGTTTCCACCGCCATCGATGCAGCATCGTTTTGCCATAATGGCGAACGGACGAGTTGCTGCAATCATCAACGCAACTTTTTTAACAAGCATTTCCAGCTTAGGACTCTATACTTATATTTCAACCATTTTGGATAACTTAAAAGCACCCTCACGCTTGCATCTTATTGGTGGGCATGGGGCATTGGGGGCGTTATCGGGAGCTTTTCTGTTGGATATTTCATTGACCGGACGGCACGACCGAAAATGCTTATGGCCGGAATTATAGCCATAATGGCTTTAGCTATGATCTGCATACCATTTGCACTCTCTTTCCCGATGCGATCCTTTTTACCTTTTGTTCTATGGGGGGCGATGGGCTGGGCTTCGCAAGCCCCGCAACAACATGAACGGCTTCGTTACCAGCCTGAGCATGACGCTGCTGTTGTAGCTTTAAACAGTTCCGCCAATTATTTAGGAAGTGCAGTAGGTTCTTCTCTTGGAGGGATTGTATTGCTTGAAGGATTGGCGCCTTCCTCCCTTCCGTTTGCTGCCAGTTGTCTAGTTTTGGCGGCTTTACTAGTACAATGTTTGATTATGTTCAGTAAAAAAAGTAAGCGCATATCAGAACTTAAGAAATAAACTTATCTATGAAAAACAATTCTTTCTATAATTCGTATACCGAGAAGCATGGCGCACTCAGGCTCTCACAAAGCGATTGTTTGGCTCGCGATGCTTGAAAACTCATAAATGGTATAACGAGAATCATATAATAATCATTTTCTCTAGAAAAATATAAATTCAAACAAACAGGGTGCCGCTATCGGCTTAACCAGAATAAATATGATACGTGAATTTATTGGCAGGCGGAACCTGAATCTCATCGTTCCACGAAATATATTGAGGAACTTATCGTGTTTTTGGGAAAGGTATTAATAACTGTTCATTTTGTTCGCCTGCAAGATTTCGGTTACGTCTCTTATGATGTTTTGATTTAGTTGCGAAAAAACAATTTTTCTTATGTCTATTTAAACCATCCCCTTTCTTTAGATTGTTTAATCGCTTCGATCCGGTTCGTTACCTCAAGCTTATCCAAAATCGTTGAAATATAGTTTCGGACCGTTCCGGTTTTTAGTTTCAGTTCGTCCGCGATTTTTTTTGTGTTTTTTCCATCGGCAACGAGTTCTAATATTTCCTTCTCCCTTTCCGTGAGAGGATTTTCTTCACTGTAAACATCATCCATCAGCTCGGGTGCATAGATTCGCCGGCCTGCCATGATGCTGCGGATCGAGCTTGCCAGCTCCTCGCTGGGGCTGTCTTTCAATAAATAGCCGCTGACACGAGCTTTTAAAGCCCGTTGGAAATAACCAGTACGGGCAAACGTTGTTAAAATGATCACTTTACATTCCAGGTCTTTCAGCTCTTCAGCTGCCTCGAGGCCACTTTTTTTGGGCATTTCGATATCCATGATGCAAACATCAGGCTGATATTGCTTCACAAGTGAAACAGCTTCTTCTCCGTTGCTCGCCTTCCCCACCACTTCCATATCCTCTTCCAAATTAAGCAAAGTCCCTAAAGCGCCCAGCATCATACGCTGGTCTTCAGCTATGACGATTCGAATCATGATTTGAGTCCCTCCTTAACGGTCTGTTTTACTACATTAGGTATTTTCATGATTAATGTAGTCCCTTTTTCCGAGCAAATTTCCAGACTGCCGTTCACAAACTCCAGACGTTCTTTAATTCCGATCAGTCCGTTTCCTTTCGCAAGATCCCGTTCCTCCTCCATGCCGATTCCGTCATCTTGCACCGTAATACATATTTCGTTCCAAGATTGCTGAATGGCAATCCGGCAAGTAAACGCCTTACTATGTTTTACGACATTTGTTACTGCTTCCTTCAAACACATACTTAATATGTTCTCAATAAACGGGGATACGTTTGATAGTGTGAATTCTTCTTCATTACTTACCAACTTGATTTCAGCAGCTTGGAGTAGTTGTTTTATATGTATGATTTCCTCTTTCAATCGAACCCCGCGCATTTGTGAAACTATTTTCCTTACTTCATTCAATGCAGTTCTGGCCGTTTGCTGAACGTCTTTTAATTCGCTGCGGGCTTGTTCAGGGTCTTTGTAAATTAATTTTCTAGCCAAATCGCTTTTTAGACCGATAAGGGACAGCTTCTGGCCTAACGCATCATGAAGATCGCGGGCAATTCGCTGGCGCTCCTCCTGTTTCACGAGCTCGGAAATTCTTTTGTTGGCATCTTGGAGCTGTTCTTCGAGCTGCCCTTGCTTTTTTCGATTATAAATGTTGAATGGAAGAAGGATGACGCTAATCCAAATGATGATGACAAATGGCAATTGCTTTAAGAATAACTTTTCCTGTAGAACCACGTTATAGTTGATCGAGATGGTCGTTGCAGCTAAGTGAATGATGTACAATATTAAAAAAGCAATGCGGTTTTTGATATGACCGTTATAGTAAGCAATATAAAAAGCAAAATAGATAAATTGGAAAAGGATCGTCATCGTGATAGAAATCCCAATTAAAATTGATGTCCACAAGTAGACAGGCCACTTTTTTGAAATAAAAGCTAAACGATATACAAAGAAAAATATAAGTGTCAGCACGATCCCTGCAATGATTTCCTTAGTGGAGGAAGATTGAAAAATAAAATAAAACGGCAATATGCTAAAAACGCTCCATATATAAGGAGTAATTCCCGAGAATTTCTCTAAGATCATATACTTTTTTTGCATGGTCAAATCCTCTAAAAATTTGTTTTACATGTTATCTTATCATAAAAAGGTACACTGCGTCTTGAAAACTTTGCCCAATTTTCTAAAGATTTTACAATTCAGATTCAATATGGACTTTCGACTTTTTTTCCTTCTTTTTCGATAAGTCTTTAAACCCGACAAACTTTTTCGCTTGCTCATCCCATAAGCGGAATTGGAGAGATTTTAAGCTTGTCGCTAGAGTGATGGTTGGTACATTCTGTAAAAGATACGTTTGATTGTGTGCCTCTTCCAGCTTATAATTAGGTATCCTTGGGCTCAAATGATGGACGTGGTGAAAACCGATATTTCCAGTAAGCCATTGCAGCGGTTTTGGAAGCTTATAGTATGAACTCCCTTCAACAGCTGCTTTCACATACTCCCAGTTTTCATCTTCTTCAAAATAAGAATCTTCAAATGTGTGCTGTACGTAAAAAAGCCAAATGCCTAAAGAGCCTGAAATGAAAAAGATTGTGCCTTGAATGATAAGAAACGGCTCCCATCCGATCGTCCAACCAAGCAGCCCAACTAAGGCAACGATTGATATGTTTGTTATATATGTGTTGAAGCGTTCCTTTAACCTCGCATTTTTTCTGTTAAACCGATTTTTAATAAGGAAAACGTAAATCGGTCCTAGCCCAAACATCACGAACGGATTTCGATACATCCTGTAGGCGAATTTAGTTAAAGGCGGTGCTGACAAATATTCATCAACTGTCAAAACCCATATATCCCCTGTTCCGCGCTTATCTAAATTTGAGCTGGTTGCGTGGTGGACTGAATGGTTGTGTTGCCATTTGCTGTACGGAAACAACGTTAAAATACCAGCTATTGTTCCAAAAATTTTATTGGCAAGGCGGTTTTTAAAAAAGGAATAGTGACAGCAATCATGGAAAATGATGAAAAGTCGAACTAAAAATCCAGCTGCGATCATGCAAATAGCGAAAGTAAGAACATAAGAAATGGATAAGCTTTGATAAGCTAAAAACCATAACAGAAAAAACGGCACAGTCGTATTGACCAACTGCCAAACACTATTCATCGTGTTAGGTTTTTCATAAGGAGCCATTTGCCTTCTTAATTTTTTTTGCATTTGTTTCATCATGTTTCGATTCCCTTCTTTATTTGATATTTCTAATCATAAATGAGGGAAATCGATCTGTGTAGTCATATATGTCATATTCAAAATATGATAAATGTCATATATCGTTTTCTATCATATTCGCTTTTGCTGACGGACATGCACACTTGGGAATAAATATTTCTTAACAAAATGCATATTTTCTCAAAGCTTAATGCAGTGAGGGAGACAACGTGCAAAAGATGAAAAGAAAAAGATAACGGCATTTGCGGAATTTTGTGGATCATCAAAAAATATTTTCTGGGGAGATTTTTTCATTTAGTATTGAATTTGGATGAAGGTGTGGAGTTTTCTTGTATTTTTTCGATATTACTCTGTTAGCTTACTGGCGATTTTTTCGTAGCTCTAACCACCAAACTCATCCATTCATTTCTTTGCAGTTTTAGTGTCTTTTTCCCTTTTATGAAGAAAGAGAACTTTTTCAAATCGCAAAAAACTGAAACTTGAGCTTGGCCTCTTTTGTTAGACTTCTCCATACGCAAACGGCACAATCAACCTGTATGATGATATTCGAACAAAATTCTCATCTGCTTCCCTGTTTCTTTTCGTCTATTTAACCCCTGTATAATTTTGCTTCGTTTATAACGATTTTTTTTTAAAGGCTGTCACAAACGACAGCCTTGTCCATTTTTTTATTTTGCTATTTTTTGAGGATGATCTGGCAATTCATTGACTGAAACAACTTGGTCTGTTTTCTTTTTCGGTTTTTTCCAATACTTTTCGTTGCCAGGCAGATCATCAAACCATGTTGCATCATCAGGGCAATCAAGCACCATAAATTGTCCATAATTGCCATCTCTAGATTGGTGATATTTCAAATACGCTTTTCCGTTTTCGATAGCTAAAATCTCGATTTTCCCAGAGGTATGGCTCATTGACAGGCGGACGCGCTTGCCTAGTCCTGATGTTCTTGCTTTTGCTTGTTCAACGATATCGTAAACTTCTTTCAATGTTAATACAAAGTCACTGTTACCAGCAACAGGTCGATTCACAAAGAAATAATAAGGTGTTACTCCCGCCCATGATAACTTATCTAATAATTCGCCTAAAACAACAGGATCGTCATTAATTCCTTTTAATACTGGAGTTTGGTTGACCACTATTGCTCCGGCATCATGGAGCGCTTCAAAAGCTTTTTTTGCTTCTTTCGTAATTTCTCTCGGATGGTTGACGTGAGCCATAATGTAGATTCGTTTTTCAGGAGATGAAAACTCTCTAATGAGTTGGAGTAAAGATTCATCTTCATAAATTCTCATAGGGTTAAAGACAGGCATTTTGGAGCCGATGCGGATAATTTTTACATGCTCGATTTCTCGTAAGCTTTCAATGATCATGCGCAATTTTTTCGTAGCAAGGATTAAAGGATCCCCTCCAGTTAGAAGAACATTGTTGATTTCAGGAGTTTTGCGAATATAGTCAATACCAGGCTGTACGTCTGCCATCGCTTCTTTTACATCACTTCTAAATAATCTTTTTCGAAAGCAATAGCGGCAATATGCTCCGCAAACCTCAGAAACTAGCAGCAATGCTGTTGTTTTGTACTTATGCTGGCAGCCAGGAACGACATAGTTTGTATCTTCATCTGATGCGTCCCACCTCCCATACTCTCGCATTTCTCCTTCATTTGGAATAACTAATTTTCTGATAGGGTCGTTCGGATCATTCCAGTCGATCAGGCTTAAATAATAATCATTGACCCGAAACACATATTTTTCTGTGATCGGCTTCAGCTTTTCCCGTTCCTCTTTTGGGATTTGTTCAATTTTGTCGATGTTTGTTATATATTTTGGCATCGCCACATGTATCACTCCCCCATCATTTGTTAACAGTTCTATGATAACATATAGTAACAAATTATTTAGCAATATGTCCAAAACGTTCATTATTTTTTTGCAAATTTCGATAATATTTTTCAAAAAAATTTGCCTTCCAGCAAGGAAAACTATTAAGCTAGTTTTCCAATGCGGACTTTTCTCTAATACAAGTCAAAATAGAAGGCAGATTCCACTACATTTGCTAAAACAAGGAATAAATATCTGACATATCTTGATAAGCTTTCACTAAATTTAGAATCCTTTTTTGCGAGTCTTTATCCCCGCTCAAACAATATATTGACTTAAGCCAAAAATGGAAAAAAAATCGTTTTCTATATTTTATATAAATAAGTAAAATAAGCGGCTTCCTGCTTTACATGAATTCTTTCGGGCAGCATGAAGCATTGCTTAAACTGATACAGCCTTCAACAGTTCTTTTACCGCATAGGCAAAGCCGTTCTCATCGTTCGTTTTCGTGACAAAATCGGCTTTTTCTTTCACTTCCTTTGGAGCATTTCCCATTGCAACCGATGTGGTCGCGATCTCGAATTGGGCAATGTCGTTGCCTCCGTCGCCAAACGCATAAATTTCTTCAAATGTCAGCTGCTTCATTTTTTGATAGCGTAAAATCGCTTTTCCTTTATGTGCTTCGCTGGAGGTAATTTCAATATTATTCGGAAATGATGAGGCAATGGATAGGTCGCTTCTTTCGCTTAAAGCTTCCTTCACTCGATCGATTTTTTCCGTTTCATCATGATTCACTAATCCAATCAGCTTATAGATTTTTACATTTTCCAGCTTGAAAATAGAGTCATAATCAAATTGGCGAAACATCTCTTCGATCTCTTTCCAGCTCAGCTTATGCAAAGGCGGTAAAGTGGATGGAAAGCCACCCTGATTGGTGTAAACGAGAATTCCGACATCCAGAGCATTTACTGCTGCAAAAATTTCTTTAAACGTTTTTTCATCTATTGTTGCTTCATACATCAGCTCTCTTTTATCGGAATATAATACAGCCCCATTAACACAAAAAATCGGCACTTGGAGCTCTTCAACCGCTTTAATCTTGATGACGTCCGGAAATGCACGTCCCGTATTTAAAATGACTTCATGTCCTTGCTTTTTCAATTCATGTAAAACTGATAAATTTTCATGTGAAATTTCATGCTGCGAATTTAATAGTGTGCCATCTAAATCAATTGAAAAACATTTCATATCCTCATCCCAATTCCTTTCTTTTTTTAAAATAATAAAGAAACTTCTTATTTTTCTCTTACCTATTTTATCAAAATCGTCCTGATCGCTGTAAAGATTTCCTGTTTACAAGAAAATCACTGCATAATGGCCAAAAAGCTTGATTTGCCAGAAAGTCACTTTCCGCTCGGTTGATGGCAGCCCAAAAGATTAAAGAGGTTTAGAAAAATCGAAAGAAAGCTTCAGTACAAAATGGACAGTGACATCTATGCATAAAAAGCTGGATTCGAAGCATCGGCTGGGCATACAACAAATGACAAGAAGATGGCAAATAGATAGATACACGCACAATAGGCTATAGATGCAAATTGTCTGGCTTTTTTACCTTCAACTGGAAAAATTTTTTCATAGTGATTCACTCTTCAATGTTATAAGTTTTTATTAGGGAGTGAATATCAAATGATCTATCGAAGTGTCAAACAACTGGAAAAAGAATATAAACTAAAAGAAGCCCTTCGTTCTGTCAGAGATTTATGGTATCAACTAACGGAAGGGTATGTAACGATCCCTGAATCGACTGAAAAGCTTCAATCTTTCATTGAATATTTTGAAGGAGAATTGCCTGCAGGATGGATCCTCACAATGGATGAACAAGGAACGATACAAGCACGTACAAATTATTCTAATAGATTTAGTCAGATGCTAGTATGTAAAAGCTTTTCCGGAAAAGAGCGTGTAAAAATAATTTCTTAAAAGTTTTCCCTCAGTATCGCAGACTGAGGGGTTTTTTGTATAAAATGAAAAATTTCAAACATAATACTAACTGTTAAAAAATTACTTAGGAGGGATTGAAGGTATGAATCAATTAGGTGCTCATGAATTAATGGAAGTACATGAAGTTTTAACAAACACAATTGATGGAATTAACCAATTTCAACTTTATCAGCCCCATTGCAAAGATCCAGAGCTGCAAAACATTTTGCAAAATCAAATCATTTTTATGACAAATGAATACAATTCAATCGTTCAAATAGTAAGAAACAAGAGCAGTCAGCAAAATTTCAGCACTTACCGCCCATTGAAAAATGCAAGCCCTTCCTTTGGCACCTCAGGCGGAACACCGGAAGCTCCCAACAGCTCAATAAACGAGATGAACGACCATGATGTTGCGTCAGGAATGTTAGGATGTTTAAAAGCGTCAGCAGCATTAAGAATGCATGCTGCATTGGAATGCTCAGATCCGGAATTAAGAAATGTCGTGCTCCAAGGGGCGAAAAATTGCGCAGAGCAAGCTTATGAAGTTTGGCAATATATGAACCAAAAAGGTTATTATCAAGTGCCGGTCTTTCAGCAAAATACTGCTCAAGCGATCATCAATCATTATCAACCGGCTGGCAATCAAATGAACAATCAGCAGACATAAAACGATAAAGCAGCAGGGCTTACCCTGCTTCTGCTTTATTTTTTAGCTATTGCCAAGAAAAAAATTAGCTTTCGCTCACAATTTGCTTGTTTTCTTTTTCCTTTAGACTTTCGTCTTTTGCTGCTTGCGAATTTTTCATAAAAAACGATAAGATGAGAGCGATCGCAGAGAATATACCTGCCACTACAAAAGATATATTTACTCCATGTATCATTCCTTCAATACCTTTTTCAGGCAACGCTGTATTTGTCATGACTGTCACAAGCAAAGCTGTTCCAACTGCACCAGCTACTTGCCGCATTGTGTTGTTCATCGCAGTTCCGTGTGAAATTAAATATGTAGGCAGTTGATTTAAACCAGCGGTTGTCACCGGCATCATGACCATCGCAACACCGACCATCCTGAAAGCATTTACTGCCGCTAAATATGTAAACGTTGTATGTAAGGTGAGATGTGACAGCATAAACGTCGTGATCGTTAAGGTAAAAAATCCAATAATCGCCAGCCATTTGGCACCGAATTTATCAAATAATCTGCCTGTTATCGGGTTGGCCACCCCTTGGACAAGTGCGCCTGGCAAGAGCACCAGTCCGGACTCAAATGCTGAAAATCCCAGCATATTTTGCATAAACATCGGCAAAATAACTGCTCCGCCAATCATAGACAGAAACACAATCATGCCTAAAACAGTTGTGATCGAAAATGTCTTGCTTTTAAATACTTTGAATTCCAGGATCGGCTCATCCAATTGCAGTTGTCTAATTATAAACCAAGTAAGAGTGATCAAACCGATGAAGAGCGATAAAATAACTTGACCGCTCCCCCAGCCGCTGCTTCCAGCTGCGCTGAATCCATACAATAAACCGCCGAAGCCTAACGTTGAAAGGATGATGGATAAAATATCGATTTTTGGGTAAGTTTGCCGCGTAACGTTTTTCAGGATGAAAAAAGCTAAGATAAGATCAATGACTACAATAGGTAAGAGCACATAAAACAAGCTTCTCCATGCAAAATGCTCTACAAGGTAACCGGATAAAGTCGGACCAATTGCCGGCGCAAATGCAATAACGAGTCCAAACATCCCCATTGCCGTTCCTCTTTTTTCAACGGGAAAAATTAAAAACAAGATTGTCTGCATCAGCGGCATGATAATTCCGGCACCAGCAGCCTGCGCCACTCTCCCTGCCATTAAAACAGAAAAATTAGGAGCAATTGCACAAATTGCAGTTCCAACAGCAAAAATTCCGATGGCTGTAAGAAACAGTCCTCTTGTCGTAAAACGACCAATCAAAAACGCGGTGATCGGTATCATAATCCCATTAACAAGCATAAAAATCGATTGCAGCCATTGAACTGTATTGGCATCAACTTTGAAATCCATCATTAAATGCGGCAAAGCAGTTCCAAGCAACGTTTGGTTTAAAATGGCAACAAAAGCACCGGACATTAACACAATCATGAGCGGCACTTTATTGAAGGTTTCCTGTGCCAGGTCTCGTTCTTCTCCCATATAAATCCTTCTTTCTAACAATTTTTCTATATTATTTAGCGATACAAATAGACTGCTTAATACATGTTATTGTAATATTTTTTCTTTGTAAATAGGAAGAATATACACTTGATGGGGATGAAACTTGAAGAGCGTTTTCCATAAATGAAGCAATTGTTGTCTTAATATTTATATTAGCGTACATTACCATAGTGAAGGAAGATGAAGAAAAAAGCAATTGTTTCGCTCACCTTTATTTTCTTTTTTGATAATAAGTAGGAAACGTTTGAAAAAATTTTTACATCATAAGTGTCAAAGAAAAAATATCACTCCTTCCAATATAAAAAAAGAACAGCCGTTTTTTCTCTTTCGATTTGAATTGGCTTCAAATGCAAAACCCCTTTTCAGCTTTACTTTTTGAAAAGGGGTGACAACAATTTGAAAACAAAAGCATCTTATTTAAATATTTTCAATCGCTCTTCTATTGGTTTTATTTCTTTATCACCGGGCTCAGCTGTCGGTTTTCCGAACGGCATTTGAGCAATTAGTTTCCATTCATTTGGTATATTCCATTCTTGCTTCACTTCATCATCGATGAGCGGATTATAGTGCTGCAGCGAGGCGCCCAATCCTTCAATTTCCAACGAAGTCCAAATCACAAATTGCAGCATTCCAGAAGACTGTTGTGACCAAATCGGGAAATTGTCCGCATATAATGGGAATTGTTCCTGCAACCCTTGAACAACGCGGTCATCTTCAAAGAACAATACAGTACCGTATCCATTTCGGAATGAATTTATTTTTTCATCTGTTGAAGCAAATTGATCCGCTGGAACAATTTTTCGCAACGTTTCTTTCGTTATATCCCACAATTTGTTATGATGCTCGCCAAGCAAAAGAACGACTCGGGCGCTTTGGGAATTAAAAGCGGATGGTGTATATAGAACTGCGTGGCTGATCACTTCTTGAATACGCTCATCAGAAACAGTTGATTCTTTACTGATTCCGTAATAAGTGCGTCGATGTTTGACTGCTGAATAAAAGTCATTTGACACGTTCATCTCTCCTTTCTGAATTTCAATCTTTTTATATCATTCCTTTTAAACGCTTTGCCTATTACACTTCTTAGTAACGTTTTGAATAAAATTTTTTCTTGTAAGAGCCGTATTTTGAGGGATATAATTTACATGAAATCAATAATATTAGAAAAGGCGGTAAAAACTTGAAACAGCGGAACTTATTTTTCTACATTTTGATTTTTGCCATGATGTTTCTGTTCGGATGTACATCAAAAGAATATAAATCCAACATGGAATCTGGTATTGAAGCGCTAAAAAAAGAACAATACAGCGACGCCATCTCGTTTTTTAACAAAGCTCTTCATGAAAAAAACACTGAAGAAGCTCAATTGGCGCTGGATTTGTCAAAACAAATTAAAGACAGCGTTGCTGCCCTTGAAAAAGGAGAATTTGAAACCGCCATATCATTGGCAGAAAAAATCAAAAATTCAAATGAAACCTCCAAGGTTCTTGATATTCTCAAACCGAAAGCTGAAAAAATAATCGAAGAGGCGGAAAAAACGAGCGCTGCTTTAAAAGAAATGGAATCTGAACTTGAGTCAGGAAAAGCATTGTTGGAAGAAAACAAGTTTGACGAAGCATTCGCCATATTTAAGAAAATTGCGGAAACAACATCAAATAACGAGAAGATCGTCAGCGTTACCAAAAATGCAGAACAATTAATGAATCAAGCGGCTGCGGCGAAAAATCAATACTTGCAGGAGCAGGAGAAAAAACTTCAAGAAGAGCGGCAAAAAGCTGAAGAAGAAGCAAAAAAGAGAAAGGAAGAGCAAAAAAAGGCTGAGGAATCAAAGAAAAGCCGTCCTATAAGCCATACAGAAGCTGAACAGCTAGTTCGGGAGTATTTAAAAATTGAAAATACTTCTAACGTTTACGTTGAATATGATCATGATAATGAAAAAGGCGAATATATTATTCACGTTTATGAAATCGTGATCAGTGATCCGGAGACAAAAGAGGGACATACTTCTACATGGGGCTGGTATGCAGTCGACCCGGTCAAAAAAGTTGTGCGTGATGCGTTTGAATAACAAATTTTAAGGATTTTCCGGTGGATACATTCGGAAAATCCTTTTTCTTTAGTTATTTCATCAGAATGATATTAATTCAACTGATAAGGCTTACAAAATTGCCTTGCTCATTAAACAGCTACTAAGTATTGTTCAAGGATCGAACGCATTTCAGGAGTTAAAGGCTCAGAACGCTGCAACTTAAAATTGTAATGAACGATAACTCCTTCCCCTTTTGCGATCAATTTCCCCGTTTCTGCATTTTTTATTTCATGCTCCATCGAAAAGCTTTTCGTTCCAATCCGCGTAATTTTTGAAGTTACCGTTAATGTATCATGGGCATACGCTTGGGCAAGGTAATCACATTTTGTGGATGCTAAAATAAATTTCCAGTCTTGGTTCCCTACTTGTTTTGACATGTGTTTTAAAAATTTAGTCCGAGCTTCCTCCATATACAAATAATAGCTTGTATTGTTAACATGGCCTGACGCATCCGTTTCGCAATATCTTACATAAATTTCTGTATCTGGAATGGTCTTCATGCTAAATCGTCCTTTCTTTTATGTCTTATTTTTCTGTTTTTATCAATCGATCGATATTTATGTATGAATGGAATTGAATCCTACATGTGTATAGGAATTGTCCATCGGATCATCGATGTGTTTCAAGAAAAAGCAAATTGCTGTACAACGTTTGAAGAACAGGCGTTTCAACACCAATCTGCCGCCCCTTTTTCACGATAAACCCGCACAATGATTCGATTTCCATCCTTTTTCCTTTCAATCGATCTTGCAGCATGGACGGCTTATGCTTCAGAGCTGCTCCTGAATTGGCAAAAGTGCGATGAAACATTTCTTCATCTAATGGAATCCCGATTTTATTGGCTACTCGCATCACTTCTCGGCAAGCATTTTCAGCTGTTTTCCTCAATTCTTTATGCTCCATAATTTCACCGACAGTCGCTTTGGATAAAGCAGCAAGCGGATTGAAGGTTGCATTCCACAACAGCTTTTTCCACTTATCCAGCATGATATCATCTGTTGTTTTTACAAAAATTTCAGCTTGACGAAAAAGATCTGCCACTTTATCGCGGAACGAAATGAGAGATTCATCCAGAGCACCGATCACTAGTTTTGCTCTTCCGCTATGCTTTATGACCCCAGGCTCTTCCACATGTGACGACAGATAGGTTGCAGCTGACAAGAGCCTTTTTCCACCTAAAATTTGAGCGAGCTTTTCTTCATTGTCGACTCCATTTTGCATCGTCAAAACAACTGCGCGATCATTCTGCAAAGAGGCAATCTGTTCTGCTGTACTTTCCGTGTCTGTTGATTTCACACAAAACAGTATCAGCTCACAATCAGCAAAATCCTCTATTTTATCTGTAAAAACACCGTCTATTGTGAGGAGTTGATCATTCGTTTTAACCACTAAACCTGATTTTTTCATTGCCTCTAAATGCTTGCCCCTTGCAAGAAAAACAACATCATGTCCGGCTTTCTTTAACAAAGCTCCAAAATAGCCGCCGACCGCGCCAGCTCCAGCAACAGCGATTTTCATAACATTCCCCCTTCAATTGAATCAAAAAGCTTATGAATGACAGAATAAACAGAAAATAATGAAATGCAAGTTTTGCACCTCAATTATTAACCTAATCTTTTCATTAATCAAGTGAAAGCATTCGGGACTGAAAAGTCTTGAGTGTTTAAAACCAATAGTAAAAACGAGCCTCCAAAACAGATAATAATCTTGAAATCAATATCAGACTCTAGACTATTATGATTTATTCTATGTTCCATGAGGATTCGCAAAGCGCGCAGATCACAAACACTCATAACTTAAAATGACGGCAATGCTATAAAAAAAGAAGCAGAAGTTGAAAAAAGCCTTTCCAAAATGAACGAACTCCGTGAAATAGCTTCTCTCCCCCACCGAATCGTTGACTTAGCTTTCGAATAAAATACGCCTAATTTATTTTCAAGTCTTGTAAACATACAGCAGCTGGCACGTTTTTGCTTTCTTAAATTTTACAGTTTATATGAAAAATGAACAGATAGGTTTAAGCATCCATCCAACACACATAACCCCGTTCTAAGTTTAGGACGGGGTTACAATAAAATGGTTTACTTTTTAAGAACAATGCTTCACTTACATCAAGATTTTTAAAGGTTAATCATTGGATAAAATGACTTTCATCGCTTTTTCTTTAGCCGCATTGCGAAATACTTCGTATGCCTGCAAAATCTGGTCCAGCGAAAAACGATGAGTGACTAACTGTTCCGGTTTAATTTTTCCTGACTGCACCGTCTTTAGCAGCATCGGTGTCGTACTCGTGCTAACTAGTCCAGTTGTGATTTTGACATTGCGAATCCACAATTGTTCTAAGTGCAATTCGACAGGCTTACCATGAACACCAACGTTGGCCAACCGTCCGCCCGGCTTTAGGATTTGCTGGCAGATGTCGAAGGTCACCGGGAATCCGACCGCTTCAATCGCTACGTCAACACCTTTTCCGTCCGTTAGTTCAAGCACTTGCTCAACCGCATTTGTCTTTGAGCTGTTCACTGTCTTAGTGGCACCGAACTTTTGGGACAGCTCCAGACGATTATCGTCAAGGTCGATCATGATGATTTCCGCTGGTGAATAAAGCTGTGCTGTCAACAGTGCTGCCATTCCGACCGGTCCGGCCCCGACAATTGCGATTACATCCCCTGGTTGAACTTCGCCGTTGATTACCCCGATTTCGAGACTTGTCGGAAAAATGTCACTCAACATAACAAGCGCTTCTTCATCGACTCCCTCAGGGATATGATACATGCTTGTATCCGCATATGGAATCCGAACGTACTCTGCTTGGGTACCGTCGATCAAATGCCCTAAAATCCAACCGCCTTTTTCACAGTGTGCGTACATCGCTTTTTTACAATAATCGCAGCTTCCACAGGAAGTCACACAAGAAATCAACACTCTGTCTCCAGGTTTGAAATTGTTGACACTTGAGCCGACTTCTTCTACTATACCAACACCTTCGTGTCCCAATGTCCGTCCGTCAGTTACAGCCGGTACATCTCCGCCCAAAATATGTAAATCTGTTCCACAGATTGTCGTTTTGGTGATTCTTACGATGGCATCTGTTGGTTCCTGAATCGTAGGCTTGTCCTTCTCTCCCCACTCAAGCTTGCCTGGTCCACGGAATATTAGTGCTTTCATCATCATACCTCCTAAATATATTTGTTCGTAAGCTGTCTTCGGTTTCAAATAAAGGCCATGGCGGGTCTAACTAAATTAGATGTTACTAGCGGTTTGTTATCCCAAAGGTATTTTTCCCCTTGCGATCAAGAAATTATTCTGCTCAATAGGTATGTATGATATATATCCCCCTCTCAAGTTAACATAAAGTATCTTGCCGGAAGTTCCCTATCACAGATTGCGTGGGCAACAGGGTCAGGAAAAAGTGTTAGTGAGCGGCGGAAATAAATGATTTTGCCGTTAACTATGTGACATTTTTTTAAATCCGTCACAATTGGCTCCCCTGAACAACTTCAACTTGTTGCATTTGATAATCCATTGTTAGCCAATCAGCGTTTGTAGCACTTTAACAACGAACGGCTGCAACAAAAAATAGCGATTTATGCCATAAAAAACACTATTCTTACGACAGACAACTTAGCTAGAGCACCACAGCTGCTCACGTTCGTTCGTGTTATTTTGAAAATTAATACCTTTTGCTATTTTGCCTGAGAAGCTTTTTCTTTCAGCATCTTATAAAACGTATCAGGATGATCCAAACGTAAAGCCACTTTCGAATATGTTTTTTGAAATCCTAAGAAAAGTGTGGCACGGCAAGGATTCTTTAATTCTAAAATCATATTCGGGTGTACCGTTTCGAAATCTCTAGCAATAAATTCAATAGTTGTTTTCTTATCTATTTTTTTCTCTAATTGTTTTTGATCAATGGTAATTGACTCTATGTCATCTAACGACAATACCATTTTTTTTGCTAATCCAAGAGATAAGTACAAGTAATTATCTGTCATTTTCAATGGATTTAAGCGTACTGCCTGTAAGTCGCCGAGAAAAAAGATAATTGAATAAATATTCAAAATAAGCAGCAAAATGGACAACAGCTTGGACTGATCATGCAGCCACCAATGAATTCCGATCGTTTCAATAATAATTGCGTGAATGATCATAATTTGAAATGCCACTATGCTGGAATTTTTATGCAAGGTAAAGTATTTTTCACCTTTCGGCGGTCGTTTCTTCCACGACAAAAAGGCATAGTAAAACATAAGGAATTCTGATGCTACGATGTGTACAATAGGATGTTTGCGAACTTTTTCTTCAACAGCAGTCGGAAAAGAAAACAACAAGCTGTCATCACTCATGCGGACCTGTCGAATAATTGCAGGCAAATAGCGCAAAAACATGAATAGCAAAGCTAATTCTGACAATACTAACAATCCTTCAATGGCAATACCTATATAAGATATTGGCTCAAAGTATTTTGCTGGAATGATAAACCTAGCTAAAATTAATCCTCCTGCCATCCAAATAATAAAGCGTTTAACTGAAAAATTCTTTTTATATATTACTGCCATTAAAAGCGGAACAACGATTGCCAAGTCTATTAAAGTGCCAAGGATGACCCATCCCATTTCCTCAGGCAATACCATAATCGACAAAGGCGACCTATATATTAGAAAATTGGAACAAAGTACCAGCACCAATAAGGACAACCATATATACCTTTTTTTATCAAATTGCCAAGCTTCCACAAATCCACCCCTTTTTACCTATATTGTAACAGATTTTAAAATATTTCGTTTTTTATTTTTGTTAATTTTCAAAATTGCCAGCTTTCTCCTTGTCTCTACTGATTTTAAGAAACGAACATGTTCCTAAATTGAGTGTGATTGATTTCTTGAGGTAATACGAAAGAACTAAATTTGAACATGCATCCTCTGTATGTGAACAGTCAATCATCCCATAGTACAACCTTTACAAGAATTCATTGCTTTAAGAGATATAAAACTGAAACATATTATGCTTTTTCATTCAACTAATGCAAACCTCCCTCCTTTCCGTTATACTTAAAACGTTGTTGATTGAAAGAAAGGAGCATTATATGAAATCTCTCGTTTTAGCTGAAAAGCCGAGCGTTGCACGTGAGATAGCCCGTGTGCTTGGCTGCAAAAAAGAGCATAAATTTCACTTTGAAGGAAGCAAGTATATCGTAACGTGGGCGCTCGGTCATTTAATTGAATTGAAGATGCCGGAACATTACGATCCAAAATATAAAACATGGCGGCTGGAAGATTTGCCAATTATCCCAGAAAAAATGGGGTTAAAAGTAATTAGACAAACGAGCCGGCATTATAAAGGCATAGAACTGTTGGCGAAACGAACGGACATTAAAGATTGCATTATCGCAACAGACGCCGGACGTGAAGGCGAACTCGTTGCAAGATGGATTTTAAAAAAGCTGAACTGGAAAAAGCCGATTTTGCGCCTATGGATTTCATCTCAGACCGATAAAGCCATTCGTGACGGTTTCAAGCATTTAAAACCTGGGAAACAATTTGAAGCATTATATCAGTCTGCTGTTTGCCGTGCTGAGGCAGATTGGCTCATCGGCTTAAATGTGACAAGAGCTTTGACGACGAAATATAATGACCCGCTTTCGGCAGGGCGCGTGCAGACCCCAACCCTTGCCATGATCATGAAAAGGGAAACAGAAATTCAAAAATTTGTACCGAAGCCGTATTGGACGATTCATGCAAAAATCGGTTCCATTCATACCATCTGGGAGCGAAACGGCGAAAAAAGAATTTTTTCCAAAGAAACGGCTGAACATCTATTGGCAAACCTGAATGGTAAAAAAGGTACAGTCATCAAAGTGGAGCGCAAGCAAAAGAAAGAACATCAGCCGCTGCCATACGACCTAACCGAGCTGCAGCGGGATGCCAACAAGCGTTTCGGCTTTTCCGCAAAGAAAACGTTAACGATACTGCAAAAGCTTTATGAGCATTATAAGCTTGTCACATACCCGCGGACAGACTCCCGTTATTTAACTGCGGATATGGAATCGACAATGTTTGACAGGCTTCAGGCAATGGCTTCCGGCTATAAAGACGAAATCCGTCCTCTCCTTTCCAACAAAGGAAAAATTTTATCAAAACGGGTGTTCAATAATGAAAAAGTGACCGATCATCATGCCATTATCCCGACGGAGGAACCGCTAAATATGAGCCAGCTTTCCACTGATGAAAGGAAGCTGTATGATTTGATTGCCCGCCGGTTTTTGGCGCTGTTTTATCCTGCTTACGAATATGAAACCGTCCATGCGGTTTTTGATGTGAACGGAGAAACACTCACTGCAAAAGAGACAATTGTATTGAATAATGGATTTAAAGCCGTTTTAGGGAAGCAGCAGGATGAGCCGGAAAACAGAAACATCCCTGCTTTAGTTAAAGGACAATCTTTTGCTGTTCATCAAGTAGAAATAGAAGAAAAATTGGAAGAACTTCCTCTTCGCTATTCAGAGGCGGACATTCTTACGCAGATGGAAAAGTTCGGACTCGGCACTCCTGCAACTAGGGCGGATATTATTGAAAGACTTATCGAAACAGAAGCGGTTGAGCGAAAAAACGGAAGGTTCTACCCAACGAAAAAAGGTAAACAACTGATTGAACTTGTCAATGATGAACTAAAATCACCTGAACTGACAGCGCGCTGGGAAAAAGAGCTTGAAGCGATCGCACGGGGAAAAGGAAATCCTAAATTTTTCCTAAACAACATTCGCAAGCAAACGAAACGGCTCGTTAATGAAATAAAAAATAGCGATAGAAGCTACAAAGCACACAATTTAACCGGCTCCATGTGCCCGGAATGCGGCTCCTTTTTAAAAATACGTTCTACAAAAGAAGGACGTTTATTAGCATGTTCGAACATGGAATGCCGCTATAGCAAACGAAAAGATCCGAAGCTGTCCAACCGGCGCTGTCCACAATGCAAAAAACGAATGGAAATCCATAACGGCAAAGCCGGCGTTTACTTCCAATGCCGCCGCTGCAATGTGGTTGAAAAAGCGGAAGAAAAGAAAACGGCAATCAATAACCGCAAAGATCGGGCTTTAATTCAAAAATACAGCCCGAAAAGCGATTCTTTTGGCACAAGTTTAGGTGATTTGTTAAAACAGGTGTTGGAAGAACAGAAATAAATAAAAAAGCTTCCGGATGCTGCGTTTACGACAAAAAGTTAGCTTGTTTCTATTTAAAAACGGTGTCACGACGAAGCTGGAATGGTATGCAGTTTGTTTCAAATATTTAAAAGGGATTTGTCAAATAAGTCATTTTTTCGGCTTATAGACAAACCCCTTTAATATTTAGAAACGTTCATATCGATGTTTATGATTATAATGGGCTCCACTTTCTGGACAGCTCCTTATCATTCATTAACTACACGCGAATTAAAACGTTATGTACTATTTGTTCCCCCTGCATTTCTAAAAAACTCAAAACAGTCAACCACATATATTCAAAAATGGTCTCCCCTCTTTCGACCTCCCCAATATATTTAAAAATCAAGAATGTTTATACACATGCTGCTTTATCGAACAGTAATCCTCAAGTCGAGATGTTTATAAATTTCTAAAAAAAGCGGCACCTAAATAAGGCGCCACTTTGAAAGGATTAGTTTTTTTGTACGTTTGCCGCTTGAGGTCCACGTTGGCCTTCGACAATTTCAAATTTAACAGTTTGCCCTTCTTCTAACGTTTTAAAACCATCGCCTTGAATCGCCGAAAAATGAACAAACACATCGTCTCCACCATCGACTTCAATAAATCCAAACCCTTTTTCACTGTTAAACCATTTTACCTTACCTGTGTTCATGCTTTTTCCTCCAAAAAAAAGATTTTACCATTCATTGTTTGTTTTTCATAAGAAAAAAAAGCCGCACACTCATGAGAAATGCAGACCATATAAGATCGCCTGCATTTCAATATGAGGTACGACTTATAATGGATCCATGATAAAACGAACTAAATGGCTAATTCATTATAACCAATCAAACATAAAGAGTCAAGAAAATGTAAGAATGTTCTTGACTCTTTAAGGGTGATACTTTATGTTATACGCTGCTTTCCCCTAAAAACAAATCTCATTCACTGCCGCGGTAAAGAAAGAACAGAGCTGTCAGCATTAGCCCGATCCCAATCAGGCGGTTTATGTCTATTCGATTTTTCGGCATTCCAAATAATCCAAAATGATCAATGATGACGCTGATGGCCATTTGACCGATGATTCCTGCAAGGAGCGTTACGGCCACCCCAACCTTCGGAACAGAAATAATGGTAAACGTGACGAACATCGCGCCTAAAAATCCCCCAAGCAAATTCCATTTTGGAACTTGAAACAAATCGGTAATGTGGCCCTTTCCAAAAAATAAAACAAGGAACGCTAAAACCATTGTTCCAACAAAAAAAGAGACAAATGCTCCTTCAACAGCACCGATTTTTTTGCCTAGACTTCCGTTAATCGGCGACTGTATTCCTATCATCATCCCACCCAGTATCGCTAAAAAAATGTAAATCCATTTCATCCTGAACCCTCCCCAGAAATATAATTTCTCTTCTACCCGCTTGAACTCCTTTACGTAAAAACGTTCTTAAGTAAAAAAGTTGATTTTCTAAAATTTTCATTTTGTAAAAAAAGAAGAGACTTAAAAAAACGGCGCTTTTGTAAAAGCTCTTAAAATGATGAAAGACAACAGAATTTATCAATAAATTTTTGTTGTCTGAAAGTGCAAACCTGCCGTTCAGATGAGAATCAAACCCGTTAAATAATTTTCTAGCACCCCCACAGAAAATGATGCTGTAAAGGAGGAGATGAAGACCGATCTATTTGTTTGATGAAGAGCACAACGTTTACAAGTATATTCGGCCTGATGATTAGTTCAATTATCCATTAACGACAATTTACTACACTTGTTATATGTAAAGACCTTAAAAAAATTATATTCAGCAAACTATTTTCTCTCATGTCATTTTCTAGATCAACCATTTTCAACATATATATAAACAAAAAAAGGAGGCACTTATGATCATTCATATTATACAAAGAGGAGAGACTTTATGGAACATAGCTGAACGCTACGGTATCAGTCTTTCTGAAATTATTGCTGCAAACAGTCTGCCCGATCCTAATCGATTACTGATTGGCCAATCACTTGTGATTCCCATTGCTTTTCGTCAACATATCGTCCGAGCAGGGGAAACATTATGGCAAATTGCCCAAAAATATGGAGTTGCCGTCGGGTCTATTGTTCAGGCTAACCATATTAGTGATCCTTCAAAAATTAATCCGGGAATAATTTTAAACATTCCGCCTCGCATCCATACTGTGAAGCCTGGAGAGAATTTATCGCAAATTTCTCAAATTTACCGTATATCCGTACAGGAAATTGCCAAAGCCAATCGAATTCAAAATCCCGACCTTCTTTATCCGGGGACAAGATTAACGATTCCTTTTGTAAAACCAGTCATTGACGTAAATGCATATACGATCCATGCAGGTGAAGAAGGAGGCAAAGAAGTTCGAGAAGCTGGCAGCTTTTTAACATACGTTTCTCCATTTGCCTACATCATCCGGGAAGACGGCGGACTCGATGCAATAAACGACACAGCGATTCTTCAAGCTGCTTTAACAGAACAAGTGATACCAATGATGAGCATAACAAATTTTACGTTCAGGGACCCCGGGTCACGGCTGGCTCATGCCATCCTTTCAAATACGGAACTGCAAGATCGATTATTGACCACCATTATAAACACTATGAAAGAAAAAGGTTATCGTGGATTAAATATTGATTTTGAAAATGTATTTCCTGACGATCGTGAGTTATATAATCAATTTTTACAGCGCGCCGTTGACCGATTGCACAAAGAAGGATATTTTGTTTCGACCGCGCTCGCCCCTAAAACGAGCCCAGAACAAAAAGGAATATTATATGAGGCACACGACTATGCCGCACACGGCAGGATTGCAGATTTCGTTATTTTAATGACATACGAATGGGGTTATAGGCTTGGACCTCCTCAGGCGATCTCTCCGCTTAATCAAATCAAACAAGTGCTAGATTATGCTGTAACCGTCATTCCAAGAAATAAAATCTTTATGGGCTTCCAAGTATATGCTCGTGACTGGCTCCTTCCCCATGTTCAAGGTCAGGAAGCAGAAACATTCGATATGCAAGAAGCGATTCGTCGAGCAGTTCAACATGGTGCTGTGATACAGTATGATCGAACATCTCAATCTCCGTTTTATCGGTATGTGGATGAACAAGGCCGTACGCATGAGGTCTGGTTTGAAGACGCGCGCAGCACCCGGGCAAAATTTGATGCGGTAAAGGATTACGGTTTACAGGGAATTAGTTATTGGGTACTTGGCTATCCGTTCCCGCAAAATTGGGTATTACTTGAAGACAATTTTCAAGTGCGGAAATTCCGTTCAATTCATTGATAGCAGAAGTCTCTCATAGCACAAATGAAAATAAGGGAACCTACGCACAAAGCGTATGTTCCCTTCTCGCTTATTCCTCTTTCATAAACGGCCACCAGTTCGCTTTACCAAACATTTTGACCATCACCGGTACAAATAGCGGCAGTACAACAAGAGCATATAAAAATAATCCTGTTAAAACAATTGTGGCAATTTCGAGCAGCGACAGCACACCGGACGGAAGCATCGCCGCAAATGTTCCGCCTAAAATGACCGCGGCGGAAATAATGACCGTTCCCATATGACGCATAGCTGAAAGCATCGCTTCTGTGACAGGCAAATCTCTGTATTCGTTGAAGCGGTTCATAAGGAAGATGCTGTAATCTATGCCAAGCGCAATTAAAATGACAAATGAGAAAAATGGAACTGCCCAGTTCAAACCGTCGTATCCAAGAAGGCGAACGAAAATGACTTCTGACACCGCCATTGATGTGTAATACGTTAGAATAAGCGATAAAATTAAATAAATGGGCATGACAAACGAGCGCAGCAATGCAATTAATATAAGAGCAATCCCTATCAGCATCAATACAACTGTGCGGGAGTAGTCGTTTGCTGAAATCTCGTTCAAGTCGGAGTAAATGCTAGTAACCCCGTCATAGGCAATTTTCGCATTTTCAAGCTTCGTGTCTTTTACGGTAAACTCCACCGCTTGTTTGACCTCAGTAAGCTGATCCATCGCTGAAGTTGAATATGGATTTTTCTCGAAAACAACATCAATGGTTGTCACTTTGCCGTCATTCGATAAGTAAGCTTCTTTCGCATCCGCAAATTCTTTGCTTTCAAGCACTTCCTTCGGCATGTACCAGCCTGCCATTTCCTGATTTGAAGAAGAAAGACCAGATAAGTAATTTTCGGCAGAACCGAGACCATCGGCTACTTGATTTAGACCATCCACGCTTTTGTCAAGGCCTGAAATCAGCTGATTCATTTGTCCATCCAGCTGAGAAAAACCTTGCAGCAATTCCTCCTGTCCATTGTTGACTTGGCTTAAGCCGTTAGACAGCTCCGGCAATTTTGAAATGATGGTTTGCTGTCCAACCGCTGCTTTATTCAACCCTTTTTGCAGCTGATCAAGCCCGTTGATGAGCTCTCCCATTCCATTAACGAGCGCTTTTTGACCTGAAAGTAATTCAGAATATGAACGGTTCGCCTGCTCTATTCCATTTGTCACTCGCTGAAGCGCTCCGTTAATTTGCTGAAATCCGCTTCTCATTTGTTTTGCTTGTTCACTAAGCTGGGAAGCTGCCATTTTTACCTGTTGATACTCAGCATCCTGCTGAAGCTGCTGATGTCGTTGTTCGATGCGGTTTAAAGATTCACTCATGCCGGATAAATGTGTTGACAATTGACCGAGATGTGATTCCATCTGTTGATATTGTTTCAGCAATGAATGTAGACTGCTTCCGGCTGTTTCGTATCCTTTCAAAAGCTGTTCTGCGCCGGATTGCAGCTTTTTCGCATTGTTTTGAACGGTCTCAAGCCCTTTCTTTATGTCACCGGCCCCCATTGATCCGCTCTCGATCCCCTGTTTAACTTGCGAAAGCCCTTTTTCAAGTTCACCGACGCCTGCTTTTAATTCATTTGTTCCGGAAACGAGCGCTTCAATACCGTCTGTAGCTTGTTTTAATTTCGGAGATGATGCAGAAAGCTCTTTGCTCGCTTCATTCAAACCGGAGCTGATTTGTTCAAGCCCTTCATTTCCCTGACCAATTCCGTCTTTCAGCGTTTTCGCCTGTTCTGTCACAAATAATTGGTCGATCTGTTCGCCTGTCGGTCTCGTTACTGAGCGGACCGTCTCGACACCTTCAACTTTTTCGATGCTTCTGCTTATTTTTTCAATTAAAGCAAAATATTCCGTCCTATTCATGTTGTCATCATTTTTGATCACAATTTTTGTCGGCATCGCTTCGCCTGGGTTGAAGCTTTTCGAAATAATATTAAAAGCCTTGACAGAGTCGTAATCATCCCCGATTTCTTGAAGGGAATTAAACGACAGCTTGCCGTCATAGGAAAGCAGCACTGGGAGGGTAATAATTCCTACGATGATTAAAGAAACAAGCGGTCTGGTGAACGAAAAACGTCCTGCAAAGTCCCATAGCTTGCTCTGTTTATGTTCCAGATTTCCTTTAACTGGCCAAAACAACACCGGGCCAAGCACAGCCATGAAAAACGGAACAAGCGTCATAAGTGCTACCAGCAGGATGGCGACTCCGACAGCGACTGCCGCAGCCGATTGATAAAGCTTAAATGATGACAATCCGATCGCCGCAAAGCCGATCATAACGGCTAAACCGCTGAAAAACACAGTTTTTCCAGCCGTGCGATAGGTTGTTATAATCGCTTCAGTTCGGCTTTCTTGTTTGCCAAGCTCCTCTTTAAAGCGGCTTAGCAGTAAAATGCAATAGTCTGTACCGATCCCGAACAAAATGGCAACCAAAAATGTTTGCGTAAAAGTGGACAATGGAAAATTCACCATTTCAACTAAAAAGGCGACAATTGACTGTGATGCCAAATATGTAATGCCGACTGTCAAGAGCGGCACAAATGGCGCTATAAGCGAGCGGAAAACGATCAGCAAGACGATCAAAATAAACACGACTGTTATGCCTTCTGTTTTTTTCACTCCTTCCTGCGAGCTGACAATAACGTCTTCATCGATGATCCAGCTGCCGGTATAATAATGCTCCAATGAAATATTATCGATCACTTTATAAAGAGCGGATGTCATTTCTTTTGCCGTTCTTCCGTCTCTTTCCATTTGTATTGACGTCAAGATGGTGGTTTTATCTTTTGAAACAAGCTGATCCTTTAACTCCTCTTGATGAAAAGGCGAAACAATTTCTGTAATCCGTAAATTCTTGCTGTTTTGTTCAAGCTGTTTTACAGCTTGTTCCGCTTCTTTCCAATCTTCCTTTGTCAGCCCGTCCTCATTATGCAGCACAAGGGCGACTGATATTAGATCTCCTGAATGCTCTTTGCTCTGAATTTCTTTTAAAATGTCATTCGCAATCGAAGAGGAATAACCTTCCGGAACCGTAATTTGCCCTTTTTCGCGCACAAGCTCCTCCATGTTTGGCGATGTAAAGAGCAAACCAATAACAGCAACAAGCCATAAAATGAGTACAAACCATTTTCCTTTCAGGATTGTCCTCATGACTCAACCTCCAGTTCAAGCAATACGTTTGCCAATTTTTCATAGGTTTGAATAAACGATTCGATCTCGTCCTCCGAAAATTTTGTTATGAACGATCCTACAACTTTATGAACTCTCTCTTCTGTGCTTGCAAACAAATTGCTCCCTTTTTCAGTCAAAGCCAAATAAATGACCCTCCTGTCTTTTTCATCGCGAATTCGCCGAACAAATCCTTTCTCAACAAGCCGATTAATCATCGCTGTGATCGCGCTTTTGTTCACTCGAAAAACATTGGCTAGTTCTGTTGAAGTGCACCTTTCCTTTTGATGGATATAGCGCAAAAGATAGTGTTGTTCGTTTGTGATATCTGGATCAATTTCACATTTCACAAGTTCTTCCGCTCTTTTCGTTACAATGAACGAAACCTTAATATACCGTTCGATCAATTCATCTATTTTTTTTCGATCCATTGTCTCCCCCCTATTTTAAAAAGTTCAACTATTTAACTATTAAACTATTTAACTATCAACCTGTCAATCAATTTGTATGAAAATTGGCAAACTTCCTCTTCTTTAAACGCGTGAAAGGTGCATTCCAATAATATGAAGGCTTCCCAGGCGTGCCCATGACTGAACGCTAGTTTCCATTCTCTAAAATATGTTCTTCGCATAGAAAAAAGTTGTGTGAGCTAAGCTTTCATACTGTAAAAGATCCGGGTCACATAAGAGCAGATTCGCCGAGTTAGCAGGCAGGACTGTCCGTTGCACTCTCAATGCTTTCGTTATAGAACTGAGAAGCTCCTGTTTCAAGTGTCAGTTAAACGGCGAGCAATTCATGGAAAAAGGGATCAACCTGCAAAGATGATCCCATCCATCGGTTCACAAAATCATCCAAACCGAAACAGCTAGCGAAACAACAATTGGAATAACCTGAATACATACCATTCCTTTAAAGGTGATTCGTTCTTCAGGAATCGGAAATGAAGCCTTTTCACACAGCCAATTAGCAAGCTTCTCCATTTTTGACTTTTTCATTGGAAAATCCGGTACTTCCACTGTATATTTTTTTAATATTTTATCAATTTCACGATCCTTTTCCATCAGATTCAATCCCCCATTCTTTCCTCATTTTTTGAACCGCTTGATGCAGCCTTGATTTCACCGTGCCCAAAGGTATGTTTAAGATGCGCGCAATATCCTTTTGTGACAGATCATGATAATAAAACAATACGATAACGGCCCGCTGCTCGTTTGAAAGCGATTGAAGCATCCGCTCGACCTCCATTTTTTCATCGGAACGGGATATGGTGACAGGCTCTTTATATAAAAACGGAAGAAGACGGTGCCACCTTGCTCTCATTTTTATTTTGCTGATCATCGTATGATAAGCAATTTGAAAAAGATATGTCTTCAGCCTCCCTTTTTCAGGGGAAAAGTAATGCTTTTTTTGCTGCAGCTTCAAAAATGCATCTTGAACGACATCCATGCTAAGCTGGTCGTCCCGTGTACAACGGTAAATAAAGCGGAAAAGCGGTGCTCGATATCGTTCATAAAGCTCGTTCAAAGATTCCGTATCACCGTTTTGAAATTTTTCCATCAGCTTTTCATCTGTTAAATTCATCTGACCACCGCTCTTTAATTCCTTTGAACACATACAGGATTCTTCCGATGAACCAAAGAAACGTCAATAAAGTAAACATAAACGATTGATGAAGAAAAAATTGAATGACAGGACTGTTAATGTTATCTCCCCTTATTAGAAAGATAAAGAGTCCTGTAAGGCAGCAAAATGAATAAATTGCGGATATAACCGTAATCGTATCCCAACGGGTCCAATAAAAATAAAGATCGGTTTTTTTAAAATCAATGTTTCCCCTTCGATCCCGAACGACCTTTTTATTTAAAGAAACGATCGAAACACCGAAAATCGTTCCGATGATTCCGCCTACAATTGAACTGATTACCCAGCCGGTTACAGGCATAATTGTCATCTCCTTTCCCATCATTCATTTGTTTATACAATTCGTGAAAGGAAAAAGTTCATTTTTCTCCGTAATTTTTTAATAAAAAGGCTTCAGGTTGATTTCATCTGTAATATTAACAAAATCGCTGTTAGTTCTAATGTTTCGCTGGCCGTTTTACATGAAACGCTCCGATTCCATTCCGTTGATCAACATTTTACATCTTCTTGCAGATAATTCTCACGCTTTTTTTGCAATGTCATAGGTCCGAAACAGATTCAATCATTTTAATGTTTTATGAAAAATGAAGTTTTCCTGTTTCTTTCTGTCAAGTCGAAAAAGTTGAAGTTGTTTCTTTTCATTCGATACAATGGATGTGCGATTGATTGATAAAAGAAGGTGAAAACATGAAAATTGAAATATGGTCTGATTATGTTTGCCCATTTTGCTATATCGGAAAGCGGCGTATGGAAAAAGCGCTCGAGCTGTTTCAGCACAAGGAGCAAGCGGAAATCGTGTTCCGCAGCTTTGAGCTTGATCCAACCGCCAAAAAGGAATACGATCTTTCCATCCATGAAATCATTGCTCAAAAATACGGCATTTCCGTTGAGGAAGCGAAGCGGGCAAATAACGATGTTGCCAAACAGGCAGAGTCCGTCGGATTGACATTTCGCTTCGAGGAAATGAAGCCAACAAATACGTTCGATGCCCATCGATTAGCGAAATATGCAGATAAAAAAGGGAAAGGAAGAGAAATGCACGAACGGCTCTTTTATGCTTATTTCACTGAATCGAAATTAATCAGTGACCATCAAGTTTTAGTTGAACTCGCAGAAGAAATCGGCTTGGATGGCGACGAAGTCAAGCAAGTGCTTTCAAGCAGTCAATTGGAAGAGGAAGTTAGAAAGGATGAACAGGAAGCCTCACGTCTCGGTGTCAGAGGTGTGCCGTTTTTCGTCATCAACCGCAAATATGCCATTTCTGGGGCGCAGCCAACAGAAGTATTTTTGAAAAGCTTTCAAAAAATATGGGATGAAGAAAACTCTTCTTCGCCGCTCAAACCACTGGCAGCTGATGGCGGAGGACTATGCAACGATCAGAGCTGTGAAATGTAATTCGTCCTGACCGCAAATGGGCAGGAGGAACAACGGTCATCAATAACGACGTGTCCTCCTTTTGCATTTCTTTCAGTTCATGACGATCTGTCAATTGCTCACATCGCAAAGTTTGTTTAATTTATTTACTTAAATTCGTTTGTTAACACATATAAAAGAACCGAATCGTCAGGTTATCAATGTTTACATCCTTTGTTACATTGACTAACCTTCCCAAGTTTTCTTTAGAGGAACAATTCTTACTTTACTCCTCAAACTATGAAATTTAGGCGGTGCGGCTGCTCATTATGTCTTCATAACGGTGATGAATCGTTTAACTATTTTTCTTGTTGATCTGCTATTCCTTTTTTCTTGAATGATGCAAAGACCTTTCCATTTTATTACACTTGCACCCGAAATAAAAAATCCACGTCAAAGTCCCAGAGGTAAAATACTGGGATTTTGACGCGGATCTCCATTTTCCCTTCAAATTTATGAATTTTTCATCCATCGCAACATTGTAAATGATTTCAAAGAACGGACTTTTTTCCATTTAATGTTTGATTATCCATTTCTTCATAAATTAAATTCTCGCTTCAAAAATGACCACCTCTTGATCAAATTTCATATCCAATAGACCCTCTGTTTTATTTATAAAAGAGTTCCAATTGTTGATAAGATTATTGTAAGTAAATGGATAATACGCATGATGCGCCGACCAATCATTTTGAAAAAACATGTCCCAGTCGTTTTTTGAGGAATGATAACGGACAAGATCATTCCAATTCGCATCATTTGTTTTTTGTTCATATGAAACGTAAGCAGACGGTATAATATGCAAAAAGACATGATCTATATTTTTTTCTTTTGCGTGCCTTCTCATGCTTGAAATAATGTCATCGATGATTTTCGAATCAAGTATGGAATAAGCCCTTTTGCTCCGTCCATATGCTTCTTCCCTCTTTTCCTCCTGGAAGCGGTTGTATGATTCAATCGTTTTTTGGATAAATGAATGGTATACATGCTCAAGGTTGCCGCGCATTTTTTCAGACAATGGTGTATGAAGCAATGCATCCAGCTTCATCCCTAATAATCCGAGTTCAATCCCGATTTGTTCTTCGCTTTTTGCAGCCGTATAGCCATGTTCTGTTCGAACCGCTTCTTGATAAAAGGACCCAGCCGCTTCAAAATCATATATTGTATAATGATCGCCGGTTTCTAAAGCGCTTTCCTTCTGTAAAAATTGTTGGCGGAGCGCCTCCAACTTAAAAGTATGGCTTCCCCTTAACAGCTGTTCACCATCCGTTCTGTCGATTGGGGCATAATCCTCATGCTTGCGTAAAAAAGATGTATATTGTCCGATGCGCTGTTCATAAGCTTTTAAAATATCGTTATACATCTCCTCTTTCACGTCTGGGAAACCATGCTTCACAAAAAAGCCGCCAACTGATTTTGAAAAAGAATCAGCTAACTGTTGGATGCTTTGTTGAAAAAAATGATCGAGTTTGTCGAGCCGCTCTTTTCGTTGTTCACCAAAAAAATTTTCTTCAATCCAGTTTTTTAAATAAACATATTCTGAAGCTAGATCATCAATTTTTTCACCGAGGCGGTCAAAACGCCCAAATCCTGCCCGCCCCCTTGCTTTCGCGTAGAACTTAGTTGATTTCCAAGGAACGATTAGAGCGTTTGACTTTCCCCTTTTTAACGTGATTGTTTTCAGAACAGATCCGTGTGCCAGCGCTTCCTTCCTCAAATCTTTTATGTTGTCCTTTTCTGATTGGGCCCCAAGATTGGATTCATATATTTTTTCGACAATAGACTGTTTTTTCTCATGTTCTTTCAATGATTGCTGCAGAGCAACAATAGGTGCAAAACTGAATTGATCTGTGTAATAAAGCTGAACCATTGTCCCACCTCCTTTTATATCAGAAGCTAGAAAGGATTCCTAAACTTTCATTTTTTTGCGGGTGCGAGTTTGTTTGATTTATATTCTTAGTTTCGACGGAAACCATTATAAAACCTCTTGTTTGCACAAAGATTTTAAGTGACTGTCCAAAATGGATTCGATCATCTCATTAGATAAATATTCCGGATGCATTAATCCATGAATGGCCAAGCCATCGATCAGCGCATACAGACGGTCCACCTCCAGCTCTACATTGATATTCGGCCGCGCAAGATCAAGTTTGACTAAAGTCTTGATGACCTGTTCAAATCCATAACGCATTTTAAGATATACTTCTTTGCTTAAAGGCTGAAGTTCCGGCTCCGAAAGAGCTTTCTGGGTAAAGGCAAACCATACCTCCATTTCTTTCTTTGTATCATCTTCAAGCGGCAAAACCTCCCGGATCATCCTTTTCATTGCATCAAGCGGCGGCATAGAAAAATCAATTTCGTTAATTCGTTGACTCACCCTTTCCGACACCAATTTCATTGCAAATGACAGCAGTTCTGCTTGAGTTGAAAAATAATGTCTTAATGAACCAACGGAAACTCCTGCTTCTCTCGCAATATTGCGAACGGTTGCTTTTTCCATCCCGCCTTTCGCAATGACATTCCATGTCGCTACAGCAATTTTTTCTCTTTGTTTTACGTGATCCACTTTTTTCGGCATATTTTTATTATATCATGGTTGTTTTTTTAATACACTTGTGTTAAATTTTTATTTAATACGTGTGTTTTAAAAAGGAGTGGAATCATGATCGGTTGGCTCATTGTCATATGCGAAATTTTGTTTTGGATATTTGTCGGCGCCGGATTATTCGCCAGATATATTCTAGGCTGGAAAAAAATCGGGTCGCTCCTTCTATTGTGTACGCCTCTTATCGATCTTGTTTTAATCATCGCAACGGTTTTCGATTTGAAAGACGGCGCAACAGCTCATTTTGTACACGGATTGTCTGCTGTATATATTGGGGTTTCGGTTGCATTTGGCAAACGGATGATTCAATGGGCGGATAAACAGTTTGCTTACCGATTTGCTGGAGGAAAGCGGCCAAATAAACGGCCTCAATTCGGAAAACAGCATGCTGCTTATGAACGGAAAGGCTGGTACCGCCACCTTCTAGCATGGATTATTGGGAATGCCCTTCTCCTGTTCATGGTTCTTTTCGTCAACGATTTCCAGAAAACAGAAGCACTTTTATCATTTTCGGCAAAATGGACGTTCATCCTGTTTATCGATTTTTTATGGAGCTTCAGCTATACAATATGGCCGAAAAAAGAGGCGAAAGGGCATTATGAAAGTTAAAAATGCAATCCTATAATTTGACCATTTTCCCCTAGATTAGCGCTACAGAGCTTGTAGAGAAGGACAATATTTTTCTCTACAAGTTTTATTTACAGCTTTTTATACCATGTTTGTAAACTCTTTACGTTAGTACCATCCCATCATAAACACTCCGAAACATGCAGTATTCACTAAAAACGTAATCCCAGCTGCGATCAGTATTCCTTGAGCAATCGCTGTTTTTCTTTTCATTAAGGCGATCACCACTGCTGGAATGATATAAATCACCTGAACAAAACCGATAAAAAAGATCGTAATCGGAAAAATCAACAATAGCCCATGTAAAAGAAGCACAATACCGATGCCTTTCCAAATGTCTTTTGTATGCTCATTCATGCGCAGTCATCGCCATTTCTGTTTGAATTTCTTTCAGCCGGTTTTCAAGGCTGTCCCTATAAAACAAGTTATACGTGTCAAACGGAATGATGCGGCCGTCGTGATGTACAATATGAACACAGGATTTTTTAACTGAACGAACATCAAAGTTATAAGCATCTAAAAATTGCATAATAATTACACGAAACACATTGTTATAGCTGATATTTTCCGGTATCGCTACTTTCGGCAGACAGCATAATAAATCTTTTAGTGACATCGCGGAAGAGCCGGGAGAATGATTTAAACTGAATAGCTCAAAAACTTTATGTTTCAATTGTTCATCCTGTTCAAATACGATCGTATTTTGATCTCCTTCAAGGAGAATATGCGGATCGATCATACCCGTCAGAGGCTTCACTTCCCCGTTTAACTTCAGCGCATACCCCATAGCCAAACAGTCAGGATGGCAAGGGACAGGAATAATATCGTCTGCTTGAAAAACCTCCGATTGCTCGATAATCATGCTGCGAACTTCGCTCAACGTTAATCGGTCAGTTGCAGGGTTAAAATTTTTTGTTCTTCCGGCAATTTGCACCGGCTGAAAGGTGACTCCCCTGACTGCCTGCTGCGAAAGACCGTATTTAATGATTTTTCCGACCTCCTGATCGTTTACACCTTTTTTTAACGTGACAACTAATGTTGTGGAAATGTTGTATTCATTTAAATGTTCTATTGCCTTCTCTCGGACTGCACGCAAATCTACTCCGCGCAGATCGATTAACGCCTCTTTTTCAAAACTGTCAAACTGCAAATAAATTTCAAATCCGGGCATGTAGCGAGCCAGCTTTTCAGCAAATTTTTTGTCCTGGGCAATTTTAATTCCGTTTGTATTCACCATTATATGCTTAATTGGCTTCGATTTCGCCATTTCTAATATCTCGAAAAACTGTGGATGGATCGTTGGTTCACCGCCGCTGATTTGAACGATATCTGGTTCCCGCTCATTTTTCACAATCGCATCAAGCATCTTCTCAATTTCCTCTAGTGGGCGCCATTTCTGTTTTTTCGGGGAAGACTCCGCATAACAGATCGGGCATTGCAAATTGCACTGATCCGTAACTTCCACCAATGCCAAGCAGCTGTGCTGCTCGTGATCCGGACATAAGCCGCAATCATACGGGCACCCGTATTGAATGGAGGTATTCCAGCGATACGGCATTTCTGCACGCTTCAAAAATTCACGACATTTTTTGTAATATTCGATATCGGTTGAGATCAACACTTTTTCTCTTCCATGATGACGGCATTGTTTTATTAAAAAAACTTGATCATTCTCAAATATGACTTTTGCTTCCGTTTTCCGCAAACATTTCGAACAAATGCTGTTCGTTAATTCATAGAAAATGTATGGTCTATTTGGCATACTGAAATTTCTCCCTTCTCTTTTTCCTTATAAGGAACAAATAGTACATCAATCCGACGAAAGCTGCTAACTGAATGTTGTTTAACCCAAAATACGGGTGAGGTGTCGGCTTGATAAAATCAATAAAAAAGCGAAACAGCAAATAGGAAACCATAAAAAACTGGAACAGAAACCCTTCCCACGGAGCTGTTTTCTTTTTTCTTATGTATAGAACGAAAAAACCGATCAGCCATAAATAGACAATTTCATATATTTGAGTTGGATGTCTCGGCACGCCGTCTCCAAAATCAACACCCGTCACCCAAGTCGTTGGGGTGCCGTGCGTATGGTCTGAGAGGCCGGTGAAAAAACAGCCTATCCTGCCAATGCTCATGCCAATAATAAGCGGTAAGACAAAATCATCGCCTGTCGAGCGCTTCCAGCCGATTAGCTTTTTTGCGGTTTCAACTCCGATCAATCCTCCAAGCAATCCACCGACGATCGTTTTCCCGGCCATTAAATAGTTGAGATTCGTCACATTTTTCAGCGTTTCAACAGGATTTTCAAGCCAATACAGGAGCTTTGATCCTAACGCAGCCCCGGCTATCGCACCGATCACGACCCACATCGCCTTATCAAGCGGAATTCTTTCTTTATTTCTCGTATGCAAGTAAACTCTGAAACCGACAAAATAAGCCAAAGTCTCAAAAAATAAATGCGGATGAATCGAAACAGGACCCAAATGTATATAAACAGGAAAATCCATTTTACACCTCTTTTTGCAAAACCTTACTTTCATCATATCAAAAAATATGAATTTATTGTTTTAATATTTTAAACATTACAACAAAAAATTTCGTTGCAGCAGTTATATTTTTTCCCCGTCTCAACTAAACTAATGGAAGCGCGGCAAATATTTTCGAAAGCTGATTTTTGTTCAATAAGCTTAGCATCAATAAGTGATTCCAAACTGTTTGCATCAGTCCATTTGCAGAAAGCTATATTTTCTAATGTTTATAATCAAGGCAGATTGGATTTTTCCGGAAGCAACTCCCGAATTTCCTTTGAATCATGATGGCAATCGCTTTTGCATACAAATAAATAATTAAAAGTTATTTGTTAGGAATCGTTGTTTGAGCAGGTTTCCTAGATTTGATTCAACGATCATCCTGTCATTTCCTTGCTCTCATTCACGCAAATCTTTCAAACTTTTTTTACACTTAACAGAATCGGTTTTGAAAAATATACATCCTACTAATTGTGCAATTCAAAATTTACGAGACTATATTTTCGTTTATAATGAAGTTGTCAAACTCCATAACGTAAAGGGGGAAAACACCATGTCTGGCAAGATGAAGACTTACCGAGTGGGGATCGCAGGTGCGGGCGCTTTTGCCACTTTTTTGTCCGGTGCGCTTGCACGGCTGCCTGAATTTCAATTGACAGCTGTCGCAGGAAGGACGGATACAAAACGGGAGAGCGTGATGGCTGCTTTTCAAAAACAGAGACATAATGCGATAACGCCAAAAGAATATTATGAGGCAGCCGACCTTATAGCCGATCCTGAAATCGATATTGTCATTTTAGCAACACCGCCCCATCTTCACTCCTCACTTAGCCGACTGGCTTTAACACACGGAAAGCATGTCTTGTTAGAAAAACCTGGTGCCCTTTATGCCAAGGAACTTTTGGAAAATGCGAACTATGCAAAAAAACAAAAGCGTGCATTCGCCGTGAACCTTGTATTGCGTTACAATCCGCTAGTAGAAGCTGTTGAATGGATCGTCCGCCATCGGCTGCTTGGATTCGTGCATTATGCAAGTCTCACCAACTCGGCTCATCACGTCGCCAATGGCCATTGGTTTTGGAATGATCAACTAAGCGGAGGCATTTTTATTGAACATGGAGTTCATTTTTTTGAGGTCGGTCGCCACTTACTCGGAGAAGCGGTCGATGCGAACGGTTTTGCTCTGACGGAGGAAAACGGTGAAAAACAGCGTGTTTGGGCGAGCGTTCTTCATAAACCAGTTTATCAACAAGACGAAAAGAGTTCGGAAAACAACATATATTCTTTAGTTCCTGTTCAATATTACCACGGCTTTACGATGGATCCTGACGCACCGGAATCGACAAAATGGGAAATTCATTGCACTCATGGACGGATTGTACTTGAAGGATGGATTCCCCAAAAATTATATTTAGAGGGCAAAATCTCAAAAGAACAGGGCGAGCTGATCGATCAAATACTAGACAACATACCGAAAAAACCGGTAGAAAACGCTGTTGAAAAAGTACGCTCTTCAGCCTTTCATTGTTTCAAAAATAAATCGTTCCCGCTTGAAGCACTATCCAGCATTTCATACGAACGGACAATCAAATTGGAGCAGCGGCAATTGTGGTATGAGGCAATGGTACAAGACCGTTTCCTTGATTTTTGCCGAATCATTGAAGAAGAAGGATGGGAAGGATTTGTTACAGCTGAAGACGCCGTGAAAGACTTAGAACTGGCAAATCGTGTAACGTTTAATAAAAAGGAGCAGCCGCTAACCGAATAAATTGGTTAGCGGTTTTAAATAGCATTTTATCCAATGGAAAACGACTGATCTAATCTCGTTTTTTTATTTCACATATACACTAATGCGAAATGATGTTAACGTCATTCCAGCACCTTTCATGTTCCCCTTTTAATTTTTATTCAAAATCCCCTCTAAGAACAAAAGGGACACTTGGTCCGCAAGTTCATTTTCTGTTTTTTCTCCTGTCATTACATATCGTTCAATAATGTGCTCGATCACTGAGAGAAATGCTTCACCGGCAAATTGAGTGTCAATTTCCGTTTTAACAATTCCAAGTCTTTGATTGTTGCTCATATTTGCTGCTATTTTTTCAACAATGATGCTTCGTAAACGATCATCTTTGTTCTCCCTGAGTGCAACTTTCGTTAAGTGAGGATTTTTTCCGAGAAACTTCAGAATGTCAGCGATTGTCTCACGGACATGGTCTTTCACTTGCTCCGGTTGTATATCAGCCACTTTTTTTCCTGCATCACTAAAATGAATTAACTGCTTTTCAAAATCTTCAAGCATTTGTTCGAAAATTTCTTCCTTGCTGTTGAAATAAAGATAAAAAGCTGCCTGCGTGAGCCCTGCTTTTGCCACAATATCGCTGATCTTTGTAGCATGAAAACCTTTATGAGCGAACAGCTCCGCAGCAGCTTGAAATATTTTCTTTTTGCTCTCTTCTCCTTTATTTCTCGCCATAAAAATCACCCTTTTTTATACAACTAACTAATTAGTTAGTTGTTATTGTACATGATTTTGCTTTTACGATCCATTACTTCCATTAAGTTATTTTGCCATCGTTTGATCATTTCTCCTCCTCTGTCGCCACCGCTGTTGTGATGCTTAAACAAATAAAGAGCGGCATCAACAAATGAGCCGCCCAATTACCCTTGTGTCAGGCTGATTTAGCCTCCATTTGAAAGCCCGGATCATTCCATATTTCAATCCATTTTTTCAATGCCGTTGCCAAGATGACAATACCAAGAACGAGCATAATGATGGATAAAATTCCGTTTAATACGTTGTAGCCTGCAGCTTCCGGATTCAAATAAACATTTACGGTCATCCAGTAGCCTGCATAGTTTACTGTAGCAAATAAATAAGCTAACGGAATGAGGCAAGTAAGCATATATCTTCGTTTATCGGCAATTTTTAAAATGACTGTCGCACCGACAATCAGTCCGATGGACGCCATCAGCTGGTTCGATACGCCAAACAATGCCCAAACCGATCCAATATCTCCTGAGTAAAGCAGGTACCCCCACATAAAACAGGCTAAAGCGCTTGCAAATACGGAAGCCGGAACGGAGTCTACCTTTTTTAATGGTTTATACACTTCACCGAAGAAATCTTGAATTAAATAACGTGCTACACGTGTTCCTGCATCAATCGCAGTTAAAATGAAAACAGCCTCAAACATTATAACAAATTGGAAAAAATACGAAGCCAAATTCTCAAACCATGGAATCGCAGTAAAAATATAAGTCATTCCAACTGCAAGTGTAACCGCTCCACCTGTTCTTCCTTCCAAATTTAAACCTATTTCCTGGCTTAAAGCTGGTAAATTAATAACATCCATTCCAAGTGTCCGGAATACTTCCGGTGCGGAATTGATCGCAAAATAATCTGCCGGATGAAGAGCTGTTGCAGCGATCAGCGCCATGATGCCGACCAAACATTCCACCAACATGGCTCCAAAGCCGACAACTTTTATATCGCTCCACTTATTAAGCATTTTCGGCGTTGTACCCGATCCGACAAAAGCGTGAAATCCTGAAATCGCACCGCATGCAATTGTAATCGATATAAACGGCCAAACAGGTCCAGCTAAAATCGGCCCTCCGCCGTGGATAAATTCTGTAAAGGCCGGCATTTCAATAGAAGGATTAATGATAAAAACACCAATGATCAGCGCAATGAACACACCGATTTTCATAAAGCTGCTCAAATAATCACGAGGAGCAAGCAGCAGCCAAACCGGCAAAGCCGCAGCAAAAAATGCATAGATTGGTAAAATAAGCGCCAAAGTTTTAGTATCGAATGTCAACCAATCCCCAAGAGCTGTTTCTTGTATGGAAGGTCCTGCGAAAACACCTATCATTAATAAAATAAAGCCAACTGTTGAAGCTAATTTTAAATTGCCTGTTTTCTTATAGAAAATTCCGACTCCCATTGCAATAGGAATGGTGATTCCGACTGCAAACGTGCCCCAAGGGTTTTTTTCCAATGCATGAAGAACAACCATGGAAAGACCAGCCATTGTTATGGTAATAATGAACAGCATGGCAAGTCCTGTGCAAAAGCCGGCTACCGGGCCTAATTCTTCTTTTGCTACTTCCGATAATGATTTCCCTTTTTGCCGCATGGAAGCAAATAAAACGACTGCATCATGGACGGCTCCCCCAATTACGGCACCAATCAAAAGCCACAGCAGACTGGGCAAATATCCAAATTGTGCGGCCAGGATCGGTCCGACGAGCGGTCCTGCTGCAGCAATAGCGGCAAAGTGATGCCCGAAGCTTACCCATTTATTCGTCGGAACATAATCCTTTCCATCATTTAATTCGTGAGCTGGTGTCGGTTTTGAATCATCCAGCTTCAACACTTTTACAGCCATAAATGTTCCGTAAAGACGGTAGGCGATCATTAAAATACACATTGAGGCAATCACGATTGTAATCGCATTCATTTTTTTGCAACCTCCCCTTTGTTCTTGCTTTTTACATTCATTGTATTAAATAAACATCTTCATGATCGGTTTTCAAAACAAAATGCAAGAATCCGGGGATAAATCGTCAATTTCTTAAATTGAATTGCAACAATTTTGTCACAAATATTGCTTAAAGCTTTCAGCTTTTTTTAAATGCCCAATCGCTTTTTCAGTTCCTTCGTATAAGTTCTGCTGACCGGGATCGATTCGCCATTTTTCATGATTACATGATACGTGGAGTTGAACCACGGCTGAATTTCAACTATTTCATTCAAGTTGACTAAATAAGCTCTATGAACACGCATGATATGCGTTTGCTGCAGCTTTCTTTCAAAAGTGACAAGCGATTCTTTAACTTCATATTTTTGATCGCGGCAAGTGATAATGGTTTTTCCGTCATTAAACTCAATATAAAGAATATCTTTCACGTTAATAAGCAGAATGCGGTCGTCTAATGACACAGGAATCTTTTCATCCTGCATTTGAAAATATTGCGGTCTTTTTTCTTGGCGGGCTTCCAGCCGCTTTGAAATTTTTTCAATTGTATGAAATATCCTTTCTTCATCAAACGGCTTCAAAATGTAATCAACCGCATTCAGCTCAAATGCTTTTAAAGCGTACTCATCATAAGCGGTTGCAAAAACAATCTCAGGTCTATGATCAATCTCCATTAGCTTTTCAGCAAGTCTAATCCCTTGTTCATGAGATGACAGCTGTATATCGAGAAAGATCACATCCATGTCGGTCTGGCGGATTTTTTCAATCGCTTCATCCATTTGTTCCGCTTCCCCAACAATCTCTACCTGCTTGCTCCTTTTAAGCAAGTAAATAAGTTCGTCTCTTGCCAACGGTTCATCCTCCACGATAAAAGCCTTGATCATACGGCTACTTCTCCTTTCATTTCTAATGGAAACTTAATCGTCACTTTCGTTCCGTTTTCATCACTTTTAATATGGAAGGCTCCGGCGGAACCATAAATTTCTTCTATTCGTTTTTTTATATTCCAAAGAGCTGTTCCTGTTCCATCATTCGATTGAACGGTCTGATTTCCCAATTGGCGCAATAAATGATCAGGAATGCCGCTGCCATTATCTTCGGTGATTAAGATCATTTGATCATTTTCTGCATACGCCCGAATGGACACTTTCCCATGCTCCTTATTGGCAAAAGCGTGCTTGATAGCGTTTTCGACGAGAGGCTGAAGCGTAAACGGCGGAACCATTACTTTCTTTAAGCTTTGGTCAATATCAAAACTTACATGATATTTATCAGGAAATCTTGTCTGCTCAATAGATAAGTACGCTTCAACATGCTCAAGCTCTTTTTCAAGCGGAATGACAAATTGTCTAGCTCCCTGTAAATTACTTCGGAAGAACACGCTTAATTTTAAAAGAAGCTTTCTAGCTTTATCCGCATCAGTTCTGATCAAGCTGGAAATCGTGTTTAACGAATTGAACAGGAAATGCGGATTAATTTGCGCCTGCAAAGCTTTAATTTCTGCATCTTTCAGCAGTTTTCTCTGCAGTTCTGCATCAGCAAGCTCCAATTGGGTAGAAAACAGCTTGCTAAGTCCTTCCGCCAGCTCTTGCTCCACTTTATCCATAAGATTCGGGTCTAAAAAATAAAGCTTTAACGTGCCAACCGTTTGGTTGTGTACTTGAAGCGGCATAACAATCGCTGACTGAAGCGGACAATCAGAATTTGGGCATTGGATTTCCTCCTTCGATTTTGCTTTAATGATTTTACCCTGCTCTAAAACCTTTTTTGTCAGCTTTGTTACTAAAGTTTGCCCCTGCTTATGATGATCAGAACCGGCACCGATATGAGCGAGGACAATTTCCCGATTGGTAATGGAAATGGCATCTGCTTTCGTCCATTTTAAAATAATTTCCGCTACTTTTTTACACGAATGCTCATTTAAGCCTTTTCGGAAAAATGGCAAGGTCTGCTGCGCGATGTAAAAAGATTTATGTGTTTGAAGCGCCTTCGTCCGCTCTTCCTCCACTAGAATCGAATGAATAATTAAAATAAAAATAAGAGTCCCAAATCCGTTAATCGTAATCATCGGAAGAGCGATTAATTCTACAAGCTTAACTGCGGATTCAAACGGGCGGGCAAGTAAGAGAATAAGTCCCATTTGAGTACATTCCATAAAAATTCCGGTCAAAACAGCTTTCCAAGGTGAAAAATTGTCTTTTATTCTAAAACGCTTCCAAAGGAAACCGGTCACGAATCCAGCCAAAATAGTAGATGCTCCACAAGCAAACGCGGTAAATCCTCCTAATGTCATCCGATGCAGTCCTGCTACTAAACCAGTGCCGATGCCGACGAATGGACCGCCAAGCAATCCCCCAATCACTACTCCCATAATTCTTGTATTGGCAATTGCGGCATCCCCATCCACTTCTATTTGCCATGTTTGTGAGCTGATATTGCCTTGAGCAATTTCGACACCAGTATAATTACTAATAATGCCAAAAGATCCAAATACGGCAATCAGCATAAGCTTTTCGCTTAATCCATGCTCATGATGAATCATTCGCCGAAATGCCTTCATCCTTGATAACAAAAAAGCTAAAATGACTAAAATTCCCACTCGCTCCAGCATTAAAGGCATTAAATCAAACAAGACAGACACACTCCTTTACACCGATATTCCAGCTTTTGTTCGCTCGCGGTGTCAATATTCATTGTACCTATTAAAGGGTGCTGAATAAAGTTTAATGTTCACAATGGTTATCATTACTATTACATTTTAAGCTTCTCAAAATGGATTTTTAGGCAGTACTCATTATAATATGGGTGTTATAGTGAAAGTCGCACAGTTGCTTAGAGCGGGTGGAGATGCGGTAATTGATGCGGCAAGACATTTTAACATAATAGACGCAGCTACTGCCAGAACGTTTAAAAATAATAGTAAAAAATCGGAAATTGGTTAACGCAATTTGAAAACGCTCGTTCAGATGCAGCTGCTATGGTTAGAACAAGACTTCCAGTTTACTTAAAAAAGAATACTAGAATGAGTAAAACTACCGCTGAGAACATTGCAATAGCTGTAAGCTGGGCTATTCATATGGCAGATGTCTTATTCTTTTAGGAGTGATACTTGTGGGGATTTTAGCTGTAAGTGAATGGATGAAAAAAATGGTTTATATGAAGATGATATAATTTTTATCGAAACAATTTTGACTTTTGCTTCAACATTACAAAACCCAGTGGCTGAGAGTGAAGAATCAATAACAAAGTCAATAATAAAATAAATAGCCTTTCCCCTGAAAGAAAGGTGAAAATTAATAGAAAGGGCACTTATCAAGATTTTAAAAATATATTAAATGAAAATAAAATATTCATAAACCTAAGTGAATTATTGAGTAGATACCATTCTCAAGGAATTTGCAAGAATTTATGTGAAAAATTACTTAAAGAATACAATGATAATAAAAATGTGTAATTTTAGTTATTTCGGTTGTAGTCATATAATAACTATTCGAGTGCTCGTCGTAAAAAACTTATGCTTTAATGTTTGTCCATTATAATTTATATTGTCTAATTAAGGAAAAAGCCTAATTTCATCATTTAAAATGAGAGAATTAGGCTTTTTATTTCGGAATTTACTTAGTGTTCTAAATCTGCATTTTCCTACAGCAACCCTAAGTAGAAGCAAGGAATGATTGGGATCAGCAAAAAACTTATTTCTTTGAAACGTAGCATATCTTAATTGAAATAAAAAGATCGCTCAAAATTATCAGATGCACATAACAACCCAAATATTAGGAAAAGATAAAAGCATCATCAGATCTAATAGGAGGAACTTTTTTATGAAAGAAGCCGTTAGTAAAAATGAACTTCCTAAGCTTTCAAAACCGTTTTGGCCAGATTCTGTTCAGCTGCCCTCCTTCAACAAGCTTGACAAAGATATTTTTGTTGATGTAGCGATTGTAGGCGGCGGGATCACAGGCATCACAAGCGCCTATCTGCTTGCGAAAGAAGGAATCAAAACCGCGCTGATCGAATCGGATCGTATTTTAAATGGTACGACCGGACATACAACCGCAAAAGTCACCGCACAACACGGGCTGATTTATGATGAATTTATACAGCACTTTGGGGAAAACAATGCAAAGCTATATTATGAAGCAGCCAGCGATGCGATGGAGTTTATCAAACAAACGATACAGGAGAACAACATCGAATGCGATTGGAAAGAAGAGGATGCATATGTTTATACGAATTCAGAGCAATACATAAAAAAAATCGAAAACGAATATAAAGCATATGAAAAGCTTGGAATTCATGGAGAGCTTGTGGAAAACATCCCTGTTCCCGTACAGGCAAAAACAGCAGTTGTGATGAAAAATCAAGCCCAATTTCATCCGTTAAAATATTTGCAAAAGCTTGTGGAAAACGCGTCGGAAAAAGGGATAGACATCTATGAGAATACAACAGCTGTCGATATAAAACATGGCCCACACCCGAAAATTTTGACAAAAGACGGTTATCACATTTTGTGCAACTATGTATTCATTTGTTCGCATTTTCCTTTCTATGATGCCGCCTTTTATTTTTCAAGAATGTATGCGGAAAGATCGTATATTATTGCTGTCAAAACAAAAACCGAGTATCCCGGCGGCATGTACATCAGCGCCGAAAATCCGGTTCGGTCGCTTCGGTCCGTCACGATCAACGGAGAAAAGCTTGTGCTGATCGCAGGTGAAAATCATAAAACTGGACAAGGAATCCCGATGATTCAGCATTACGAATCCCTTCAAGCTTTTGGCGATCAAGCATTCGGCATACAAAAAATTCCTTACCGATGGTCTACTCAAGACTTAACAACGTTGGATAAAATTCCTTATATTGGACATATAAACGAACAGAAAGCAAATATCCTGTTTGCGACAGGGTTTCGAAAATGGGGAATGACAAACGGCACAGCCGCAGCACGACTACTTGTCGATATAATTAAAGGGAAGGAAAACCGATATCGCAAGCTTTTTACTCCAGCAAGATTTCAAGCAGATCCAAGCGTGAAGCAGTTTATTTCAACAAATACAGATGTTGCAAAGCATTTGATTGAAGGAAAGCTTGAGTTTGCTCTAAGAAAGCCGGAAGATTTAGCCCCTGATGAAGGAGCAGTCGTTTCCTATAACGGAAAAAGAGCCGGTGCCTACAAAGATGAAAATGGCAGCCTCCACATCGTAGATACTACCTGCACCCATTTAGGCTGTGAATTAGAATGGAACAGCGGCGAGAAAACATGGGATTGTCCATGCCATGGTTCGAGATTTTCAATAGACGGCGATGTTGTAGAAGGTCCGGCACTCAAATCAATTAAGAAATTAAAGGGGTGACTGCATCGCTTCCAAGTCCAAAAAATGAAAAATAAAAGGGAGAAAGACTTGTTGAACAAAAACAATCCTTTCTCCCCTTTTTTATTGAAACGTCTGTTCTTCAATCAAAATTCTGCCATAAGGAGAACTACGACAGGATTTGCTCAATTTCCTCGAGCACATCTTCCGTTAATTCCACATCAATTGCTTTGACGTTTTCTTCGACTTGCTCCGGCTTGGTGGATCCGATCAGAGCGCTGGCAACATTCGGCTGCCGCAATACCCAAGCAATCGCCAATTGGGAAAGTTTAATTCCTAATTTATCCGCCACTTTTCCTAATTTTTCTACCTTCAATAAATTTTCATCTGTCAGCAAATCATTGATATATTTATTTGCTTTTGGATCACTCGCACGGCTTCCTTCCGGGATGTCTCCATTGCGCTTATATTTCCCCGTCAGAACACCTTGTGCAAGCGGCGAAAAAACAATTTGGCTAATACCGTTATGTTCGCAGACTGGAATAATCTCCTTCTCAATATAACGGTTCAGCATATTATATTGCGGCTGGTTGACCACGATGCGGTCCAGCAAATATCGATCTGCTGTGCCAAGAGCTTCTTGTATTTGCTGAGCAGTCCATTCACTGACGCCGACATATAACACTTTTCCTTGCCGGACAAGATCATCAATTGTGCGCAGCGTTTCATCGACCGGTGTTTCCGGATCATAGCGGTGGCAGTAATAAATGTCAACGTAATCTAATTGAAGGCGTTTTAAACTGGCATGGAGCTGTTCAAACACATGCTTCCGCGATAAGCCTTTGTCATTGGGGCCATCTCCCATCGGCCAATATACTTTCGTTGCCAAAACATATGATTCACGCGGATATTTCCGCAATGCTTCACCGACAACCTTTTCCGCTTCCCCAGTTGCATAAACGTTCGCTGTATCAAATGAATTGATGCCTAGCTCATACGCTTTGTCAATCGTCCGAATGGCCGTTTCTTTTTCGATGGAGTTTCCGTATGTAAGCCAGCTTCCCAAGCTGATTTCGCTAACCTTTAGCCCCGTTCTTCCCAATTTGCGATATTTCATTTATTCATCCCCTTTTTTCAAAAAATAGCAAAAAATTCATTCAAGACTCATTATAATACTAAACATTTCGAATCTGAAAGCAATTTGTTTGAAGGGGACAAAAATCTATCATTTTTCCGCATGTGAAAAAGTTCTCTAGTTTTCATAAAACTTGCGCTGCCGATCAGTCAGCGTCATGGTAGCGAACCACTTCTTCATAAAAAATTTTTTGCGAGTTAATGACTGGCTCGTTTTCCGACCGTTCAACATAATGATAATCGCCGTTTGCGTCCTGAAAACGCGCTTTGACGTTGTCCTTAAGTTGTATGTCAAAGATGTTTTTCAAACGCTCTTTTAAACGGACATCATAAATCGGAAAAAGAATTTCAACACGTTTAATCATGTTTCTTGTCATCCAGTCAGCAGAGGATAAGAAAATTTTCTCCTCCCCAAAATGGTGAAAGTAAAAAATACGGCTATGCTCCAAAAAGCGGCCAACGATACTTCGCACTTGAATGTTTTCGCTCACGCCTTTTATTTGCGGTCGCAAACAGCAAATTCCCCTTACGATCAAGTCAATTTTGACTCCAGCCTGCGAAGCTTCATAAAGCTTCATGATGATCGTTTTATCTGTTAAAGAATTCATTTTGGCAATAATCCGGCCTTTGCCGCTTTTCTGGTGCCATTCGATTTCTTGATTGATGAGTTTGATAAAGGTCTCCCGCATATCATATGGCGATACAGAAAAATGATTCCAATCCGGTTTTTCCGCATAACCGCTCAAATAATTAAAAAAGTTGGTTGCATCGATCCCAAATGTTTCTTCGCTTGTAAAAAAGCCGATATCCGTATACAGTTTCGCCGTGACGTCATTGTAATTTCCCGTGCTCAGATGAACGAAGCGTTGAATTTTACCCGTTCCTTCTTCCTGCCGAACGACAAGGGTAATTTTGCTGTGCGTTTTTAAATGGTGAAAGCCGTAAATAACGTGAACTCCGTGCTGTTCAAGCATTTTTGCCCAATGGATGTTGTTCTCTTCATCAAATCTTGCCTTTAATTCAACTAAAACCGTCACCTGCTTCCCGTTTTCCGCCGCTTTTGCCAATGCTTGAACAATCGGCGAATTTCCGCTTACACGATACAGCGTCTGCTTGATTGCCAACACTTGAGGGTCATCCGCTGCACTTTCAATAAATTCAACAACAGGCTGAAAGGATTCGTACGGATGGTGTAATAATAAGTCCCGTTTTAATATAGCTTCGAACAAATTTCCGTTCGGCAAGTCGAGCGGGGGTGGTGGAATGAACGAATCATGAACAAGGTGCTCAAAATCGGTCAGCAAATGGGTATAAAATGGAAATAAAAACGTTAAATCGATCGGGCCGTCCACTTCATAAACATCCATTTTTTGAATTTCCAGCACATCCATTAAATAATTTAAAACACGTTCATCTATCGTTCCTTTTTGAATTTCAAGCCTGACCGCCGCACCCCACTTCCGCTTTTTCAGCTCCTTCTCAATCACTTCCAGCAAATCCCGCGCCCCTTCTTCATCAATGGTCAGATCTGCATTCCTCGTAATGCGAAACGGTGAGACCGAAATGATGTTGTAACCGAGAAACAGTTTGTAAATAAAACTGCTGATCAAATCCTCAAGAAATACAAACTGCCTCTTTCCATCTTGATTCGGCACTTCAATGAATCGAGGCAAAACAGCAGGAACTTGAACGATCGCAAAAAAAGGGTTTTTCCGCTCTTTTTTCTTATATTGAAGCAATACGGCCAAGTTCAACGATTTATTTAAAAGCATTGGAAACGGTCTGTACGCATCGATCGCAAGAGGCGTCAAAACCGGGAAAATTTGCTCATCAAACTTTTGTTCCAAAAAGCGGAATTGTTCGCCAGTTAATTCATTAAGCTTGAGAAATTCAATCCCTTCCTCTTTTAATTCCCCCTGTACATATTCATTAAATATTGCATATTGGCGTTTGACCAATGTGTGGCATTTCGCCGAAATGGCGTTAAGCTGCTGCTTTGGCGTCATGCCGGCTTTATTTTCCGGTAAATTAAAACCAGCTTTTTCTTGATCTTTTAAACCAGCAACCCTCACCATGAAGAACTCATCTAAGTTCGAGCTGAATATAGCTAAAAACTTCATCCGCTCAAGCAAAGGATTTTCAAAGTCAATGGCCTCTTGCATGACACGCTCATTAAATGCAAGCCAGCTTAATTCCCGGTTATTATAAAATTCTGGACGGCTTATATCTGGAATCAATTGTTCTTTCTTATCTTGCATAATTTCGCCCACCTTTTACCTTTCGTATGTCCATTAGACGAGTGTAAATGATAATTCGACTTGGCAGTTAAAAGCGCGTTCCATATGCTTTTTTTGCTTATTTGCTTCCTGCTCTTCAAAAGTATAATCACTGTTGCAGGCTAAAGATATTTCCATCTTTTCCCCCTCCTTTTTGTTCACCTCCAGCTCGGAAATGATGCAACGGTGTGTCGTGTTGAGGGAATAAAGGAATTTCAAAATCGCGCCTAATCGCTCCAGCGATAAAATTTCTTCTTCCGTTAATAATGATTTGTAAGGAGAGATATATTTCATCAAAGTTTTTTTGGACTTAAAGGAAGCGACGCATGCGAGTTTCAACCGCATTTTATGACTGATTCCGTCAAGCGATCGATTTGTCAAAATATAAAACGTATGCTGACTGCTTGAATGATGATCGATAAATTCCCCGAATTGAACCAGCTTTGTGCTTTTAAACAAAATTTCTTTTTCCTCTTGAGTAAAAGATATAATTTTCTTTGCCTCACATTCACTGACAAATACGTAAGCAAGACGAAGGAGAAATGATGTATTCTTCAAGTTGATTTTATAATCACTTGCCAGCTTGGAAAATGTTTCGTCCGCTACTTGAGAAAAAGACCGGACGTTTAAGTTGGAAAACACCTCCTCAAAAAAGACCCCTTCCCTTAAGCCTTTGCTGCTCATTGTAAAAAATGGAGCTGATACGATTTCCGTCAGCGTATAAATTGCTTCAATTGCAGGAATGATGATATCCGCGCGTTCCTTCGACAGTCCATCTAATTTTTGACGCTCCGAGACAGTCATTCCGATCAGCCATTGATTTATTTTTTTAATTTCATTCGGTTCCATTTCATATTGATGAATACCAAATAACGGGTAATTGGTTTTATTTTGATGAAGCCGTATTAGATTTCTGGCGCTGCCGCCTATCCCGATTACCGGAACATTTTTGTTTTTAAGCCATTTTTGCGAAGAAAATTCATTTCGCAAAAACACTGTCAGCTCTTTCATTTCCGATTCTTTCGGTTCGCTGTTGGCAATAAACCTTTTCTTTAATGTGAGGGCCCCAAACGGAAAACTGTATGAATGGACGAGCTCCCGATTTTTAAAATACGCAACTTCCGTGCTTGCTCCGCCTATATCAATGGTTATGCCTTCAGTTAAATATACGGAATGTATAACAGCTAAGTAGCCGTAATAGGCTTCTTCTTGGCCGGAAAGGACGCGAAAATCGAAATTCGTCTCTCTTTTTATAGCCTCTAAGACCATTTTCCGGTTTTTGGCAGATCTAATAGCTGCCGTTGCAACCCCTTTCGTTTCTGCCACTTGATGAAATTGAACGATTGGAACAAATTTTTTTAAAGAATCGATGACAACCTCGATCCCCTCGTTGGACAAATTTCCTTCGGCGTCAATATACGTAGCTAAACGGGCATTGATCTTAAAATTGTAAAGCTCTTTATATTGTCCATTTTGATCAATATGAAAAATAACGAGGCGAATGGAGTTCGATCCTAAATCTATTATGCCGATTTTTTTCTCTGTCATTTTTCCCATCCTTTTATGAAATTCAATGAGGAAAGTATGTTATTTTTTACTTATATCGTACTATTTTTCCAGTCTATTTAAAAGATTTGAATAGATATAAATAAGCAGTCAACATCCAAAAGACATTAAAACCGCAAAGCCTCCGATTGCTGGAAGCTGACTTCCATTTTTAAAGTCAGTTCTTCAAATGAATTTTGTGACAGCTGTCGTTTTACAAAAACGAAAATTCCGAAGATTCATTTTCTTTTTTTAAAAAATGTGCTATATTTGTTCCAGAAGTAAAAAAATGGTTTCCTAACCATTTAAGCTTCGACAAGGAGAGGCGGTCAATTATAGCAAGATCGCTTTGAGATTTGGGAGAAATGAATAGGCTTTAAGAAATGAACAATGTTATTGTCTCAGCAATTGCCCAATAACAAAATTTGTGAAAGCGATCGATCATCCCGATATTCATTTTTCCCTGTTTGCATCAAAAGTAAAGCGTTTTCGAAAACTTTTGAAGGAGGTATATTTGATGGAGTTTAGACCAGGATTAGAAAACGTAGTGGCAGCTGAGACAACGATTTCGTTTCTCGATGTAGAAAATGAAGAAATTGTCATTCGAGGATACGATTTAATTGAACTTGCCGAAACAAAATCATATGTCGAGGTTGCGTTTTTGCTGCTTGAAGGCAAGCTTCCGTCTGAACAAGAAAGAGCTAGATTTGAAAACGAGCTTCTAGCGAAAAGAGAGCTTCCAGACGTGCTTTACGACGTATTTTCCAAGCTGCCGAAGACAACTCATCCAATGGACGCCCTGAGAACAGGCATTTCCATTTTAGCAGGATTTGACCCGCTCATTGATGACAGATCTGAACAGGCCAATAAAACGAAATCTATCAATCTTCTAGGACAGATGCCATCCATTCTTGCCAGCAGTTATCATCTACTCAATCAACAAGAAGTCATTCCACCAGATGAAAATCTCTCCTACAGTGCAAATTTTTTATATATGATTACAGGAAAAAAACCGACTGAACTTGAAACGAAAATATTCGACCGCTCGCTCATCGCTTATATCGAACATGAAATGCCAAACTCTACATTTGCCGCCCGCGTCATATCGTCTACACATGCAGATTTGTATGGCGCTCTCGCCGGTGCGGTTTCCTCCTTGAAGGGACATCTGCATGGCGGAGCCAATGAAGCGGTGATGTATTTAATTGAAGAAGCAGGTACAAAGGAAAATTTTGAACGATTGATTAAACAAAAATTAGCAAATAAGGAACGGATCATGGGATTTGGCCATCGCGTCTATATGAAAAAAATGGATCCAAGAGCATTGCTTATGAAAAAAGCATTGCAGCAGCTGTCCGAACAACGGGGCGATTTTCGATTGCTTGAAATATGCGAAGCCGGGGAAACCATTATGAGAGAGGAAAAAGGATTGTATCCGAACCTCGATTATTATGCGGCTCCTGTCTATTACATGCTTGGCATTCCGATTGATTTATATACTCCTATTTTCTTCAGTGCTCGAACAGCAGGCCTGTGCGCCCATGTGATCGAACAGCATAATAACAACCGTTTGTTCCGTCCGCGCGTGAAATATACAGGAAAACGCTCTTTGAAAGTACAACAGTAATGGATAGCTTAGGAGGTTGTAAAAATGGCAGAAGTACTAGTAAAAAATAATGAAAATCGACAAACAGACAAACTGCTTGAAGAAATTGCCGATTATGTTCTAAATAAAGAAATTCAAAGTAAAGAAGCGTTTGAAACCGCCCGCTATGTGTTGTTAGACACGCTGGGCTGCGGCATACTTGCTCTTCGCTACCCTGAATGCACAAAGCTTTTAGGTCCGATCGTTCCGGGGACGGTTGTTCCAAACGGGTGCCGCGTCCCTGGCACTTCATATGTATTAGACCCCGTGCACGGTGCATTTAACATCGGCTGCATGATTCGCTGGCTCGATTATAATGACACTTGGCTTGCAGCGGAATGGGGTCACCCTTCTGATAACTTGGGGGGAATTTTAGCTGCGGCCGACTACATAAGCCGAACGAATGTGGCAGAAGGGAAAAAGCCGCTCAATATGAGGACAGTTCTTGAAGCGATCATAAAAGCACACGAAATTCAAGGGGTGCTGGCACTTGAAAACAGCCTGAACAGAGTCGGGCTTGACCACGTGCTGTTCGTAAAGGTTGCTTCAACTGCTGTCGTTACGAAGCTTCTTGGCGGCGGAAAAGATGAAATCATCAACGCCCTTTCCAATGCCTGGATTGACAATTCAAGTCTTCGGACATATCGACATGCTCCAAATACTGGTTCTCGCAAGTCGTGGGCGGCTGGCGATGCAACAAGCCGCGCTGTACGTCTTGCATTTATGGCCATAAAAGGTGAAATGGGATATCCTTCTGCCCTATCGGCTCCAAACTGGGGATTTGAAGACGTGCTGTTCCGAGGACAGAAACTGAAGCTCGCCCGTCCTTTGGAATCATACGTAATCGAGAATATTTTATTTAAAATATCATATCCTGCAGAGTTTCATGGGCAAACAGCTGCTGAATGCGCCATTGAGCTTCATCCTGAAGTAAAAGATCGCCTTGATGAGATCGAAGAAATCACGATCACGACGCATGAATCAGCCATTCGCATCATCGACAAAACGGGACCTCTTCTCAACCCGGCTGATCGTGATCATTGCCTTCAATATATTACTGCCATCGGTCTTATTTATGGCGATTTAACAGCGGATCATTACGAAGATGAAATCGCACAAGACCCGAGAATCGATGCGCTTCGTGAAAAAATGACAGTTGTGGAAAATAAACAGTTCAGCAAAGATTATCTCGATCCGGACAAACGGTCAATTGCCAACGCAGTTCAAATACGGTTTAAAGACGGAACAGAAACGCGCCAAGTTGTGCGGGAATATCCAATCGGCCACAGATTCCGCCGTCAAGAAGGTCTGCCTAAGCTGATCCAAAAATATGAAAACAATTTGGCAACACGGTTCCCAAACAAGCAGCTCAAGCAAATCTTAGACGTTTCGCTTGACCAGAACGTGCTGGAAGAGACGTTTGTACATGAGTTTGTAAACTTATTTGTTATATAAATCCAGGGCAGATCACACGTTGTTTTGCATCAGATGCATGTTACTTTGGCGCAATTTCATTGTTTGGCAAGAAAAAACATGTTATAAACCTTGTAAGACATTTGAGATAACTCTATCGAGCTGGTGTGGCAATCGGCCACACCGAAAAATGTTCTGTAAAGCGAAAATTTTTTGGGCAGTCAAAAAGAACGAAAGAATCGATTTTGTAGCAAATGACGGAAGTTAACAGACAAAAGATCAGGGTACAAAACAGACCGTAAGCGAAGCTTGGATACAGGGCGGCACCCTCGAGTAGACTTGACGAGCTCAGCGAGGGCAGCGCTCGTTTAATGAAAAACGCGGTTTGCCTCTAGAAACGTAATTAATGGTTCTGTAAAGCTAAGATGAAATGACAGAAAAGAAGGTGATTCCATGGTTTGGATCGTTGAAAAAGAATCGACACAAGAGGAGTTGGCCGATCGGTTTCGAACGTTAATGAACGCACCGGAAATCCTTCAAATTCCTGGAGCCCATGATGGAATGGCTGCACTTATAGCGAGAAAAGCAGGATTTCAAGCGCTTTATTTGTCAGGCGCCGCCTATACCGCGAGCCAAGGGCTTCCTGACTTGGGCATCGTCTCGTCAGAAGAGGTTGCCCGCCGGGCGCGGGAAATCGTGCGGGCGGCTGATCTGCCGCTTCTCGTTGACATTGATACCGGTTTCGGCGGTGTTTTAAATGCCGCCCGAACAGCTAAAGAAATGGCAGAAGCACGAGTAGCTGCTGTCCAAATCGAAGATCAAGATCTTCCGAAAAAATGCGGACATTTAAACGGCAAAAAGCTTGTGTCTGTAGAGGAGATGATGCAAAAAATTAAAGCTATTAAACAGGCAGCGCCGACTCTTGTCGTTGTTGCCAGAACGGATGCCTATGCAGTTGAAGGAATTGAAAGCGCCATTGAACGCGCCAAAAGATATGTTGAAGCGGGAGCAGACGCTATTTTTCCTGAGGCTCTTTCGACCAAAGAAGACTTTTTAAAGGTGAGCCGGGCAATTTCAGCTCCTCTTCTCGCAAACATGACAGAGTTTGGAAAAACTCCTTACTATACAGCAGAAGAATTTTCGGAACTCGGCTATTCAATGGTGATTTATCCTGTTTCATCTCTTCGCGCCGCCGCTAAAGCGTATGAACGCCTATTCCAAACCATTAAATCGTCTGGAACTCAAAAAAGCGAGCTCGAGAATATGCAGACTCGCAAGGAACTTTATGAAGTGATTCATTACGATGATTTCGAAGCGCTCGACCAAACGATTGCAAAAACAGTATTGCCTGAAGATTAACCATCCACGGGGCTTGCCCCGTGGATGAAAAAGTATTTACCAGAAAAAATAGTTGCTGCTCACATTTCTGATTCATAAAACTTTTTAATTCCACAATCCTTTTTTCGTGTCCTTCCATTCCCATTGCTCCAAAATCGTTGTTGTTCTTGAACCCCATCCTTCCAATGCTTCATTAGCAAACTCTCTCTGTATATAAAAGTACTGTCTGTTATGCTCGCTTAAATAAATCTCGCCCGTTCTCGTCTGCTCTACATTTTCATAATGAAAGGAACGGAGAGACCAATCAGGTATATTTCTTTTCTCTTCTTCTTCCGCTGATAAAACTTTATAAGAAACATTTCCCAGCAATTCATCTGTAATGTAATTTTCCGCCTCTCCTAAAGATGTCCCTTTTGGAAAAAACATGACATCAACTTCCCCATATTTTTCATTCACCGCTATCAGCTTTGCTCCGATCAAATTTTTTTCTTCAATATATTCTGCCTGCCAACGATCCGGAATATATGTGGTAAAAGGTAGTTGCTTTATGTTTACGAGGTGATACAGCTCCTTTTCTTCCATTCCTTCCAATGAAATTGTCATTTCGATCGATTCAGGTCGGTTGATATCTCCTTTTTCTTCTTCCTTTTCTGCATTTTGAGATTGTTGGGGAGACATTAGTATGCTTTGTTGATCTGAATGCTGGCCGTCTTCTTTCGTCTCATTTGTTTGAAAAGGAGGAAAAATCATTAGAAGGATGCATACAGCTGCTGCGGCCGCAAATGAGAATACAAGCTGAAGCTTGCTAGCGGCTTTTTTCCTTCTCTCTTTATTTCTAGCTAATTCAATTCCGGCTAAAGCTTTTTGAAAACTTTTTTCTTTAAATTCATCTGTCGGTTCTATATAAAAGTGATGAAAAAGCTGTTTTATTGACTCTTCACGCTTTTCGCTATTCGGCGGTACGAGTTGTTTTTTCATGATCATTCACCTCGCTTTTTAAATGGGCTGACAATTTCTTTTTAGCCCTTGTTTGCAGCGATTTAACCGCCATAACCGTTTTCGACATTACCTTGGCTGTTTCTTTTATAGACATTCCTTCAAAAAATCTTAAATAAAGGACCGTCTTTTCATCCGGGGACAATTTTTCCATACTGGCCATGATCTGTTCTCTGAGCGAATATTCCAGAATATTTTGTTCTACTAAATGTTTATCCTGTTTATGCCCTAAGTCCTCGGGGCTTAAATAGACTGTGTTATTTTCTTTTTTATACTTGCGATGGTAATCGATAACAACCCGCCTTCCAATTGTAAACAGCCAAGTTTTAAAGCTTGATCTTCCTTGAAAGTTCGCTAAATGAACCGCCATTTTATACATGACATCTTGAGCAATTTCTTCTGACCGATGATAATCCCCCGTCTGCATATATGCATAGCGGAGCACTTGGCCAATGTAGCGGTCATGAAGCTCACGGAAGGCTGAATCGTCCCCCTCTAAAGCCTTTTGAACCAAATCTTCATCTCGCATGCCGAGGTGCACCTCTCTTTCTCGTACAATCAATTAGACGAAATGCTGGAGAAAAAGTATCGAATCATCAGATTCTAGTTGCAGAAATAGATTGGAGGAATTCCCATTTTCTCACAAAAAGCAAGAACTCAAATTTTGGAGCTTTTTAGATGGAAAAGTTTTGTAAAATAAGCCAACGATCTGCCCTGCATCAGTGGATCGTTGGCTTATTATATGGGAAGTAGCTGAAATGTAAGACGCTTTCTCCACAGAAGCTCAACCTTTGAAAATAGTAATCTAAAAACAACGATCATTGAAATTTTAATGATCTCTCTTGCATTTCTAATTTATATACAAGCCGATTTTCCAACCCCTTCTTTTGGTAGATGTTCCTAAATGGATTGTAAGCGTTTCATCAATGAATCCCGAAAGCTTTCCGATAGTTCGTCCACACGAAGAATTTGTTCAATTCCTTCTTTATTTGTTTTATCATGAAACATGATTTGATTCGCAAAAGAAACCGTTATGTTTAGCGGATGTTTTTCAATGAGCTGCAAGCGTGATGGTGTCTCCACCCAGCCTTCTTTCAGCACCCGAAAATAAAAACCGGTATAACCAGTATTTTGAACACGAAGCGGCAAGTCATTCACCCTGTGCTTTTTGGCAATCTTATGGCATGGCTGCCGAGGCTGGCTAACTTGCACAACCGCTTCCCCTAATTGGAACGTATCCCCGATGCAAACTTCTGTTTCCAACAAGCCTTTTACTGTCAAATTTTCACCAAATGCCACCACATCCAGCTTTCTTTCAAGCTCATGCTCCCAATAGGCATAATGATCATACGGATAAACGCATACCGCTTTATCTCTACCGCCATGATGAACAAGATCTGCCTGACCATCGCCTGAAAAATTAAGAAATGACAAAAAAACCGGTCCATCAACAGGCTGCTTTTGAATTCCAGTGACGAATTCTTTGCCGTTATAAATGAATTTTTTCGGTTTTCCTACATTTATAGAAATAATTTCATAAGTTTTTGCTTCCATTTTGATCAACTCCATTAATTCTTTAAGATCTTCCAACTTCGTTTGGGAGCAGCAATAGATTATCGTTAAGCGGCAAGTCTGCAGTTTGTATGATTTTCAAAAAATCATACAGGATAAAAAAATCTATTCCTGTGCTGTAACCTCCTAAAATGGTTAAAAAGCTGAATTGGGGAACAACCAAACAAAAACTAGCATAGTTTCCTTGACGGAATAGTGAGCTTTTTTATTGTCTACTAGATAGATTGATGCGCTCTTTTTGAAGAAACTTCCATTTTGTCTATTTTTTATTCATAATAAACTCGTTGATGAGACGCTTCACTTTTTCAGCAGATTGTTGAAATAACTCTTTTTCCTTTTGTTCGATTTCCCATTCAAGGATGCTTTGGATGCCTGTATGATTCACTGCTAGAGGTACACCTAAACTAATGCCAGAAACGTCGTATTCTCCGTTTAATACCGCAGAACCGATTGCTGTCGACGTTTTTGGTTGAAGCAGCTGATCAATCAGCCTTTCCATACCGACGGCAGACGTCCACCCGGTTGTTCGGTTTATGCCTAGGTCATTGAAGTTTCGAAACCAATTTGTCAGCTTTTCTTTAACTTGAATTTTCTGATCTTCTGATAAAAGCAGCGGCTTATAGTTTACTTTGACTTGGCTGAAAAGCGGAACTTGTGTTTCTCCGTGCTCACCTATAACAGGGCTTGATACTTTATCATTCTCGTGTAGCTTTAGAACTCGGCGAAGCGCCCATTCAAACCTGTAGGAGTCATTCATGGTGTATCCTATTAATTTTTTCTTATCAAATTGAAACGTATGGACTAAATAGTAATTCAGGACATCGACTGGATTGGAAGCGGTGATAATCAAAGCGTTTGGGGCATGTTTTGCGACGGCTTCTCCGATTTGACGAAACAATTGCAAGTTTCCTTCTAAAAACTCATCTCTAGAAGAAATATCGGTTCGGTTTGGGATGCCTGCCGTAATGATGACGATATTAGAGTGCTTTAAATCGTGAAAAGTCCCTTTATAAATCGTTTTGGACGGATAAGCATTTTCCATATCCATTAAATGATTGAGCAGCAGCTTTTCATTTTGATCGATGAGACAAATTTCATCGATCGCTTTTTTCCCTGCTAATTTGAAAGCGATGGCGGCTCCAAGAGTTCCTGCTCCGCCAATGATCGTAATTTTGCACATTTTCTTTTCCCCCTTTGCAGCCGTTAAGATTCCTCTCCACGTCAAACAGGCAGCATGACCCGTTTTGACATTGAATACACAAATTTCCCCGTCTTGTCAATGGATCATCTCTGAAAAAGTGCACCGTTTTAAAACAAGCTCGTCTCTTTTTGACTAAAATTACAAAGTCAGGCACTACTGATTTTGAAGACCACGGACGATATTATGGTATTTTCCGCAAAAGTCGAATTAAATCTTGAATTTCTTCTTCTGTAAATGCGTTGAATTTGGAACGCATATATTGAATCAAGTCCTGTTGAACCGCTATGATGGTTTCTTCTCCTTTTTTTGTTAAAGAGATTTGGACAATTCGGCGGTCCTTCTTTGATCTATTCCGTTCGATGTAGCCTTTTTCGATTAGCTGATCAGTAATACCTGTGAGGAAACTGGGAGATATATCAGATTCTTGGGAAATGGTAGATAGTTTTTGAGGGCCGTTTTTCAGCAAAAACTTCATAATAAAAAATTCATTTCTTGACAAGCCATATTTTTTTCCCATTGTATAAAAATTTCGCAAATCACGAAAAATCCTTATAAATTCGTTCTCTAATTCCGTCATGGAGGAGGATGTCGGATTCATAATATTACTTTCCCTTCCTTTCACATATATAAAGGGTGTCCTCTGCCGGACATCCCCGTTTCATTCATTATATCTTTGTTTATAACTCTTGGGAAGATGCTTCGGTTTTAACTTTTGCTGCTTCGAACGAGCTTTCCTGGAGCGTTTTCTTTGGTGTTTTTAAGAAAAAGGAAAGAACTAGCGCGATGAATGCCAAAACGGTCGCAATGTAAAATGCATCGTTGATCCCTTCGATGGTTGATTGCTGCAATGCCTGCCCTAAAAGTGCCTGAGCACCAATAGTTTGACCAGCATGTGCAGAAAGTCCGGCTGATTGAGCCATACTGCTGCCAAGTGCTTGCAGCTGATTCATCAACATTGGATCAGTTTTTGAAACAAGATTCATATAATCTGATAAATGATTTGTTGATTGCTGTGTCATAACCGTTACTAATAATGCGGTTCCAATAGATCCAGCCACTTGGCGTATCGTATTCGACATGGCTGTTCCGTGGGAAATCATCTTTAATGGCAGCTGATTCATACCGGCAGTCATGATCGGCATCATGATCAATGACATTCCGAAAGACCGCAGCATATATATTCCTAATAAGGTTGTGTAGGGCGTATCGGCCGTCAGCTGCGTGAATTCATATGTTCCATATGTTGTAATGGCCAAACCGACAATTGCTAATCCTCTTACACCATATCGATCGAAAATTTTTCCTGCTATCGGCCCCATTAATCCCATGATCATTGCTCCTGGAAGCAATAATAAACCCGATTCAATCGGTGTAAAACCGCGAATATTTTGTAAATAAATCGGGAGAAGCAGCATTCCTCCAAATAATGCCATAGTAACAATCGAGTTGATAATTAATGTGAACGTAAAGAGGTTGTACTTAAATACTCTTAGTTCAAGCAGAGGTTTTTCCACATTCAATTGTCTTACGGCAAAGAAAATTAAAAAAACAACTCCGACCATTAAGCTGATGATAACTTCCGCGCTTGACCATCCTTTGCTTCCTGCCTCGCTAAACCCGTATAAAATGCCGCCGAATCCAATACTTGAATAAACAATCCCTTGGATATCAAACGTCGGGCGAGTTAATTCTTTTTCTAAACGGAACCAAGCAAAGGCGAAAAAGATATCAATTAAACCGATCAAAGCCATCGCGTAGAACAAAAAATGCCAATCATAATTTTGCACAACCCATCCTGAGAGTGTCGGACCAATTGCAGGAGCCAGAATCATGGCAATCCCCATCGTCCCCATGGCTGTTCCTCTTTTTTCAGGAGGAAAAACAGTCAAAAAAATGTTCATGCCAAGCGGCATTAAAATTCCTGCACCAATCGCCTGAATAATTCTGCCAATCATCACCAATGGAAATGTTGCTGATACGGCACAAACGAGCGATCCAATTGTAAACGAGATCATCGCTGTAATAAACAGCTTGCGAAAACCGAAATTTTCAACTAAAAATGCGCTGATCGGTATTAAAATTCCGTTCGCAAGCATAAAGCCTGTCATCAGCCATTGTGCTGTTGTCGCATTGACATTTAAATCCGTCATCATGACCGGAAGCGCTACATTTAAAATTGTTTGGTTCAAAATCGCAATGAACATCCCAAACATTAAAACGAACAGCACTTTTCCAACCGGCACTTCCTTATCAAGTGCTTCCTCTTTTTTTGTATGCCAGTTTTTCTTTCTGACAAGGAAAACATTCATGACGATCAGCACAATCAGAGTGAAAAACGTATAACTGATGATAAACGGCATGCTTCCACCTCCTTCAGTTTATATGGTTAAATCATTTATTTATGGATGCGTACTTTTGCATTCATTCCCGGCATAATTCCTAGCCCTTTTGCATCCGCAATAGATATTTTCACAGGAATCACCTGTGTTACTTTCGTATAGTTTGCGTCCGCATTTTCACTTGGAAGCAATGAGAAGACGCTAGCTGTTGCTTTTCCGATTTGCTCTACTTTTCCCGAAAGTTTAGACTCGCTGTACCCGTCGATGTAAATATCAACATCTTGACCAACTTTTACATCCCCAATAATGGTTTCTTTAATATTGGCAGTGATCCATAAATGATCGAAATCATATGCATATGCCAAAGGGGTACCAGCTGCCACAAATGAATTTTCTACCGCATTTGTTTGGACAATCGTTCCGGACTGGGGCATTTGAATGCTGACAGGTTCATCCTCCCCAGGTACGGCTAATTTTCCAATGACTTTATCTTTCTGAAATTGTGCTCCAACCTTTCCATCAAATTTTGTCAAGACTCCGGAAGCAGGGGCGGCGATCACTAATTGCTGTCCGTCCACTTTTGCGTAATCTGTTTTAATATAGTTGACCGACTCATTGTAATAATAGAATCCGGCAAAACCTCCTAAAACCAAAACAACGAGAACAACAATATTTAATATGACCAACTTTTTCACATTCATTTTTTATCCCCCTTACAAAAAAATATTCATTAAATAAATATTTCATTTTGTGAAATATTTATAAACTGCATTATTTATCATATGACAATCGTTTATCCGAGTCAATGTTTTTCGTGTACCGAAATATATATATAAAAATGACCCAGACAGTACAATGGACTGTTTGGGTCATTTTGTCCAAAAAGCATAATCATGCTCCATTCGATTTTTGATAAAAAGCTGCTGAAAACAATCATAAAAGTCCAAGACAAACGAACGAAATCTCAAAAGAAAGCGGTTTAAATAAAACACATTGTAAAAATGCTGCATGAAAAGGAAAAGAGCAGCTATGATAAAAGCGATTCCCAGCCCAAGATTTATTTTTCCAACTAGTGTAAAATTTTTTATTTCAACTCCTCCAAACAATCACGTTTTCAAACAAACGTTACATGACAGGCGAATTTAAACTTGAAATATCGACTTTTTGTTTCCCTACTTTTAAGAATACCATAGTCATATCATCTTTTTGCGGAACGCCTTCTGTAAATTTATGAATCGATTCCAGCACTTTTTTTTCAATCTCCCCGGCATTTTTATCCTGATTTTGTTTTAACGTTTCGATCAGCCGTTCCAATGTAAATTGCTCACCTCGTTTATTCTGCGCCTCAATGATTCCGTCTGTATAAAAGAAAATTGAATCATGTTCAAATAATTGGATCGATTCTTCATGGTAAATTTGATTAGGAAGACCACCAATCATAATCCCTTTCACTTTTGGAAGCTCATGTACCGCATCGCCTCTTATAAACAGCGGAAGATGATGGCCGGCATTTGCATATGTAAACGTTCCCGACAGCGGATCCCAATCGGCACAGAAAACGGTAACAAAAGATTTTAACTTTCTCAAATCATTGTATAACGCTTTGTTCATTGCTGTCAGCGTCTTTCCGGGGCTTTGCGTGCTTTCAGCGGCTGTCCGAAAGGCGCCGCGCGTTAAAATCATGAGCATCGCAGCAGGAATCCCTTTTCCCATCACATCCCCAATAACGATGCGCACTTTTCCGTTGACAAGCGGATAAAAGTCGTAATAATCCCCGCCAATTAATCGGGCAGGTATAGAATAGCCAAATACCTCTCCCCCTTCGATCGATGGAGCATGCCCGTTCAACAACGTTGTTTGTATCGTCCGTGCCAAGTTTATTTCCCTTTGCAGCATTTGTTCCTTTCTCTTAACATCTTCTATCGTATAGGAAGATTGCTGATACGTTAAAAAGTCTCTTTGCATCAAACAACCTCCCCTTGAATCGATTTTAAAATTTCGTATAATCCAACTGTTTCAAATAAATGGTTTGTGAAATCATTCATACCTTTAAAAACTAATTTAATGTTTTTTTCTTGAGATAAATAAATTAAATCGATGATTTCACCAATTCCGGATGAATCAATGAATTCCAAATAGCTAAAATCAATCGTCAATACTTGAAAATTGCCGATTTCATTAAAATGAGCATGAAACACATGAGCCGTTGAAATATCTAAAACTCCTTTAATGTATAATGTGAGGCTTTGATCTTGAATTTCCTTTTGAACCGTAAGACCCATACATACCCTCCTTAGCAGAAAAACTGAGCAATTCATTTTCATCTTTATGTGTTTCATGATTCTTGAACTTTAAATTTATTTATTTTATTTTCTAAATCCTTTGAAAGGTTGTCTAATTGAATAATAATTTCATTCAATTGCTGTATCGCATCAAAAGAAGATAAATTCATTTCCGTAACTTTTTTGACATTTTGTTTCATCAAATCATTCAGTCTTATGAGTTGATGACTTGATTGAATAATAAAATTAGAGACATGATGGAATTCAAAATGATTCGCTTCTTTTAGTTTTTCCAGTTGTTGATTGATATTTTCATAGTTTTGTCGTATTTCTTTCACCTCTAATTCTATTTCGTGAAAAATTTCCCGCGATTCCTTTGTCATGGTTGTTGAAACTTCGTCCATGACATGAAAGTAAGAGTGCACTGTCTCTGATAAAACGTTTGAAACGAGCCTTAATGTTTCAATATCGTTTTTAATATCGACAATTAATTGGCTGATGCGGTTAGTCATTTCATTTAAATGGGCAGCAATATCACCGAATTCATTTTTCTGATCGACATGAATTTCTTCGGTCAAATCGCCTGCTGCAATTTTATTAATATAACGGTGAATAGTAGGGATCGGAGTTAAATATTTTTTCGTAATGACCTGCAAAACGAAAAATATAATGACAAAGGCAGCAACAAATGACAGGACAAACAAAAAAATGATATTATGAAAAAACTTTGTGCCAGCGCTTAAGTCGGTGACAATCGTAATAACCCTGTCATTTGGAATTGGCAGATAATATTTCCGATAGTTTTCCCCCAGTTTCACTGACTCCATTTGATTTTCTTTCAGAACTTTTTGAATATAAAAATGATCTTTTTCATGCTTATATGAATTTTTTCCATATAATATCGGCGCATCTCTTTCCGGTTCAATAATATCTCGATTTTCGCTCCGAAGCAGTACATTGGCATTTATAACCGCAATTTCTTCGATTTCACTTTCTTTAAATTTTAAAATGGAATGAATAAGCGCTTCAGGATCCGAATGCTTCGTTGCATGATAAATTTCAGAATCAAGAATATACGGATTAATCATAAATTCAGTTGTTCCGTCATAATAATAGGCATATTTAAAATATTTGTTTTCCCAGTCTGATTTGGAGATCGGACCAACCCAATAATGTTCTTGATAATAACCTTTCCCTACTGTTACAGGCTTACCTGACATCAGTTGTTGAAAAGCATCATACCAATACCCCCACTCTTTTGTGCTTAAACCAATTTCATTTGGGTCTGAAGATTGGGCAATGATTATATCATCATTTCTTCTTACCAATAAAGAAATATTGTACACATCATATTTATTGCGCAATGCAATTAAATCTTGCTGAGTCACTTCCTCGATCGTTTTCCCGCGCAATTCTTTTGCAATCTCTTTTGAAATTAAATGCAGCTTTTCGTCAATTAAACGTTCAACCGTTTTTTTGGAATTTTCGCTGATTTCAATCGCGCTTTTTAAAATGTTTGCTGTTCGTAACACATCATTTCTATGAAAATGATCAAATTCTTTCTCCATCTGCCTGACAAAAATAAAGATGAAAATAGAACAAATAATAATCGGAATAAGCGCAATCATTGTAATAATTTGACCAATGATCGTTTTATTCTTTAAGAAATTCATCCGCATTCACTCCGAACGAAAGGATCAAGTACTTGATTGCAAAATGATCTTTATCATAATGGAATGTTTTTTCTTCTCTCTATGAGTCGATCCTTTAAATCTACTTCTAAAATAATCGTCGTTCCTTCTGTACTTGTATATATTGAAATTTTATCCATCATTTTTAACATAATGCTGAAACCGTGCCCAAATGACCGTTTGCTGGAATAACCTTCTAACAATATTGATTTCGGCAGTTCGCTTAATTTGATGCCATTTCCTTTATCTTCTACAATCACTTTTAACCAATCATGGTTCAAATAAACTTTCATTTTTCCTTCAACCGCATGCTTTAATACATTTGTTACAGCTTCAGAAATAGATAAGAGCACATTATATCTTTTCTTTTCTGAAATATGCCGATCTTTTAACAACTGGTCAATAAATGTTCTACATGCCGCAACATCATTTTTTTCAGAAACAGGAAATTCTGCAATTTTCTCACCTTGATTAAAGCTTTTTAATTCTTCCCGTTCAATCAGAGTCAATTTTCCTTGTGTGACGGCGTATAAACAATCACGGTAAATTGTACGTATCCTCAATTCTTGTTTTCTCTCATATTCTCGTAAATGACTTACATCAAACAATAGACATAATATTTTCTTTTCCAAACAGATCCAATGAACGTTATACATTTTCCGACTTGGAACATCTTCAATAAATTCATGTGCATATCCATTTTGAATAGGATGATTCGTAATCAGGCTTTTGATTTGTTGTTCACAAGGAATCTGAACTTTTTCGCCATTTATATGATAGAAGCTGCCATTTTGATAAAATACAGCTTGTACAACAGCAAAATCTTTCAGAAGCTTCGAGCCTTTATATTTTATATCGTGAAAGTGCTGCTGATTTTGAGCCTGAATCAATCCCGGATGATGATCTTTGCCTGCCTTTTTGAAATCAGCTATTTTTAAAACAATTTCTACTAATTTTGGATCAAGTTTTGTATTCTTTAAATTTTGAAAAGCTTTCTTTTGATTGATAATTCCAGAAGAATGCATCAATTTGTCATACTCATTTGCCGCAGCAATAATGCGGGCTCCCAATGGAATTTCTTCTCCTTTTTTTCCATCCGGATAGCCTTTTCCATCCCATTGTTCGTGATGAAAACGGACATACTGGGCAGCTTTTTCGATTCCCGATATTGCTGAAACCATCTTTGCCCCTAACTCGGAATGTTGTTTATAAAGCTTTTCTTCTTCAAGCGTAAGAGCCCCTCGCTTCTGAAAAATTTCATGCTCCATTTGTATTTTTCCAATATCATGCAACAAGGCAGCGTAATGAACAGCATCAACATGTTTGGGGCTTAACTTTAACTCTTCTGCGATGCGGCGTGCTAAATCTCCTACCCTTTTAGAATGCCCCTTCGGCAAATGAACTTTTTGTTCCATATACTGTGTAATATTTTCTAAGGTCGTCAAATGGTTTTTTCTATGACGAACTAGTACTTGAGCAATGGATCGAGCGAATAGAAAAACAGCGACGGCAAAGATCGTTTCAAACCAAAATGGAAAAGGCTGTTGATCGTAATCAATAGCAGCAAGCCGAAATCCTAAAATAAATGTCACAGCAAATGCTAGCAATGTATCATTCATCTCTGTTTTCAAAACATCCGAAAAATTTTGAGAGAAAACGAGACTCTTATAGATCATTGTAATGGCAAAAAAGATGAAAAAATATATAAACGTTGTGCATGCAAATGCGAAAACGGAGGTTATATATGTAAAAACGCCGAGTTTGCCAAAAAAATACTCAAATACAAATCCTGATAAAAAAACAGCAACCGCACATTGACTAGCCTGAAATAACCAAGAAATAAAGCTTAATTTGCTATTGTAAAATAAGAATAAAGAAGCGATGAAAACAACAATCACAGCTTCCGAAATTCCCATTTGAACAAGAACCACAATGTTAAAAATGCTTGAACAAGAAAGCTTCTTACCATTGCGGAGTTCGATAGGAAATATTTCTAATATCCCTGCAAGAATCGCTATTAAAATGGCAAATGGTATATGAGTTTTCTCTAAACTCCATAATTGTATTAGAATAATGGGCAGGCCAAAGCCGATGACAATAAGCATGAACCCTTTTTCTTTCAACAAGATCGGCATGTATGATACACCTTTCTTTTAAAAACTCGGGTCAGACATATTTTACGAATTGAATGAAAAATCCCCGAATAATTTTTAAAGCTTTTTCAATATAAAAAAGAAAAAATCCATTTTAGAACTTCTCCCTTGCAAATATCATGCCCTTAACAATCCGTGCACCTCTTGTATTTTCAATTTCGAAATGTAGGCAACTTTATCGCTTCCAGAAAAATGGGCGGCATACGTTTCGCCTTGTGGTTCAATTTTTATGATCTTTTTCAAATTAACAATATAGGAACGATGAGTTTTATAGAAATTACAAGGCAATTTCCCTTCTATTTCTTGCAGGGATTCGTTTGTTTCGTGTTGATGTTCTGCAGTATGAAACACCGTTTTTCTTCCGTTCTTCTCAATAAAAAGGATGTCGTCCGATGAGATGTAATGAAAGGTTTGATTCGATTTAATCGAAAGCTTTTTAATCTCTTTAAATGGATGCTTGTTTAATAATTTTTTCTCTATTTCAATCGCTTTTTTCGCCTTTTCAAGCGCCGTAAATAATCGAGTCCGTTCAATTGGCTTTACGATATAATCTGTAGCAGACAGATTAAATGCCTCAACAGCAAATTCATCATACCCAGTTGTAAAGATGACTTGCAAGGACGGATGGATTTCTTTACATATTTTCATAGCTTCCATTCCGTTAATTTTCGGCATATCGACATCAACTAAAACAATATCAGGAATTTTCTTCATAAATCGTTGAATTAATTCTTCTCCGTCAGCTGCCTCACAGACGATTTCATATTGGGGGAACAATTGAATAAAATGGGATAAAATCAGTCTTGAAGGGTGATCATCATCTGCAATAATCAGTTTGTATTTCTCCATAAATCTCCACCTCGTTGCTCTAGTTTGCGTGCCGTCTTTTTGAGTTTATTGTGTATTCTGCATGGATGATGATGTTCCTTTTCAAAAGGAAAGCATGAATTACGGATGAAACCGGCATCTTTCCTTGTTGGATGTCTCCATGATGCAGACAGCGTCTTCGATGTTTATCCAAGTACTTAAAATGCTGAAAAGCCGTTTTGCTTTATGAACTTCACATAAATATTTTCATAAAATAAGTTTTTCATTATAATCAAATTTTGTCGCCGAAAAGATGCTTGCAAGCTGCGAAAAAGTTGAAATGCGTCGATTTCTTGCAAGGATCGTTCTGCAATTCAAATCTTTTCCCGATATAAAACCACCGGGATGCCAATTTGAAATAAAAATTATTTTAACAGAAACATTATAGAAAAAATTTGATTTTTCCCCGGGCTCACAACTCAGTCTCAACAATCTGTAAAATACACAAAATGCTAATATTAGTATTTTTTTACATATCAAAAGGTAGAAATCGGCTGTTTTGCTGATTTCTACCAATACTGCATTGTCTACATGATGTTTTCTGCTTCTAAAATAGCTCTCATCCCACTTCATTATCGTAATACCTATACAAATACATTTTCTCCTAAAATTTTATCTAATTGGAGCATATCAAATACATCTTTCACTAAAGGTTGAACGTTTTTTATTTTCACTTGAACATCCAACCCATTCTTTTTGACTGTCTCGATTAAATTTAATAACAGTCCAATCCCGGTGGAATCAACGAAAGGAACTTCTTGAAAATCAAACTCAATATTTGTATAGGTTTGCAGAGCCGGAATAATTTCTGTTTCCATTAATTCCGCGACTTCAATATCTAAATCTCCGACAAACCGGACGTATGCTTTTTCGTTCAATTGATCGAGGCTATAAGAAAACATACAAAAATTCTTCCTTTCTAAATCATGCCTGTTCGTTTTGCTGAAAAATCTTTTAATAAACGGCACGTCCTTTTCAAACGTCAACTGTTTTTATGTCGCTAAAATACAAGATTTCCATTTTTATCTAATTTCGCTATTATGTTTCTTTTCCCTTCATGAAACACATGCTTCATTTTTCCTATTTCGATGATTGTCCCTTCATTGGCATGATCAATGATAATTTTTCCATTGCTTGGCACGCTGATTTTTGTCATAACCCCGCTTTCTGAACCGCTCTCTCTCACCATGACCTCTTTTTCGGAAAATATTTCCCCACCTCTGAGGACATTTTTTATGGCGATCGTTCCACCAGCATACACTTTGCTGTTAAAACAGCCTTGTCCAGTTATAAAAATGTCCCCTCGGGAATAAATGGTGCTATTTTGAGCATACTTTAGTTTGACAAAACAGTGATCATCTTGTTCATTTTTTTGCCGCTCTAACAGTTCAGTTATTTTTTGCATGAGCTGATTGATTTTTTCGATCGTATGGTATTCATTTACAGCAGGTGAAAGGAAACATAGTCTTAACTGTTCGCTAATTGTTAGCCATTCCAGCTCTAAAATATGACTCCCATTATTGCAGGTCGCAATATATTGCTTTACAAGCGTAAGCAAATTATTGAACTTTTTTTCAAGCAAAATTTTTATTAACGGCTGTAATCCTTTTGATGAATAGTCTGACATTTTATATGCAGGGAGCTTAATGACTTGATAAATGGATTTGATCAATTGATCCATTTGTTCTTGAATACTTGTTAATAATCGAATGAGCTCGGATGAATAAATATTTTGTTTTCCTGCTGAGATTGTGCTTTTAATAAAGCTTCCATGAACGACAATGGCATTTTTCGATGAAATTGTAGCTCCATATACATTTTTTTGAATCAAAATGTTTCCATCCGCCTCTACAACCATTCCCTCTTCCACATTGCCAAGAACGTCCAGATCACCCTTAAAACGAATGTTTCCTGATAATAAATTCACATCATGAGAATGTACAAGTTTTGGCAATATAGATACTCTGACGATTAATCCCCTTTGTTCAATGAGAGGACGCCCCGTTTCTGTAGCTAAAATTTTTTTACCTTGCTCGATAAGAGCGATTCCCTTTCCCGGCTGAATCGTAAGCGGATATGTCGGTTTAGGTGGTAAAGGTTCGTTCGTAACCGTAATTCCAGGTATTCCAGGGACAGGAGGATGTACAATAGCAATGACCTGCCCTTTTTCAACTGAAGGAAACTCCTGTTTTTCACGAAAATCGACGGTTCCGTCTTCTTTTTCTTTCACTTTTGCTCCTTTATTTAAATCAACGAGAAGCTCGATTTTTCCATTTTCCCCTTCTTTTGGTTTCATGCCAGATGCAATTGTAAATTTTCCTGGCCGGTCCGTATGAATTGCTTTAATAATCTCATTATGGTTAAATCCATGAATAACTCGCAGCTCTTCCAGTTTTTTTAAAATTTGATTGTAATCAACTGCTGGAATCGTTTCAACAATTTCTTCTCCTTCTAATACAATATGCTCACTAGGTTCGATATCTTTCACTTTATACGTTTTTCGATACCCTGGTTCTATTTGTAAAAAAACATGCAGCTTGTCAGAGTCGATCGTAATATCCCATTTACCTTCCGTTACAACTTCATCCGTTTGAATTTTATACTCATCCATTTCAGTTACGATGGTTGTTCCGGTAATGAGTTGACCATTTTTATACAACTTTATTCCTTTTCCAACAGTAACGGTCGGGTATTTATTTGAAGCTGGCTGGCAATATAATTTTCCATCTTTTATCCACACTTTACCTTCTAATGAATTTTCTTTTATTGGTTCAGAGCTTGCAAATGATTCGATTTCTAACGAATCAATGATCTGTTCTAAGGGATCCTGTTTTATAGAGCTTTGCTTAGAAGATGTTTCCTGATCATCCAGCTTTGTTAATCTGACGATCGCCTGTTTAGAACCAATTTTCCAAAATCCTTTGCCGCCTTTTTCGATGATTTCAATCGAAACTTTCTCCTTATCAGTCCCTAAAATACTCAAACCTAGTTCGATCGCTTCCTGTATGTTTTTTCCTTTCGCTAAAACTGACTGATTCATTTGCATCTACCTCTCCATATAAAATTCAGGAGAAACATGTTCATTCATCTGTCGGAGTGCTTATCGAAAAATATCTTCAATGGTGTGGACGGCTGATTTTTCTGGTTTTCCTAATAAATTTCCTTGGCCAACAGGAACTTTTAACAATTTTGCCTTAGCTAAGTCCATCTCCTTTTCGATTCCTTCCAAGATAATAGTGATTTGTTGTTTTGCATATTGCACTAAAAGCGAGACAATGTGCTGTTTTTCTTTAGAACGATATAATTCTTTAGTAAAATGCCGATCAAGTTTAATATAGCTTGCTGAAAAATCAACAATTTGTTGTAAAACAGCCGTTCCATTTCCAACGCCATATAATGCTACATCAAAACCGTTTTTCTTTAACATGTTTATTTTATCTTTTAAATCTGGCAAGTCCCATATATGCTTTTCACTTGGTGTATGATTTATTTGAAATACAACTTTTTCTTGTATTTGAGGATATTGTTTCAATAACCGCTCGACAAATTTTTCGAATTGATGATGAATGAGTGTGGAAGGGAAAAGATTGACGAATATTAATGAATCATCCAAACGTTCAATCGGAAAACACGTAATCGCATTTAATATCGCCTTTATGTTCAGTTCATAAAGACATCCTTTTCCCCGTGCCAGTTCATATATTTTTTCTATGTCCATTTGGCCATCTGGAAAGGTTAAAAATGCCTCATATCCAAATACATTCCAATTATTTAAATCCCAAATCGGTTGATAAACTGATTCCATTTTATTGGCTGCACTGTTTCTCATCTTTTCCCCCCCTTGCCATGTTTTATGATATTTTTGTTCTATGTTCAATGTAACTGTATTCCAACTTATTGTCTAACCAGCCTCCAGCATGAGAGGAACGTATTTTGACTTAAGAAAAATGATAGAGGACAGAATATGTCAAAAATCCGACATTTTACGACTTTTTTATTCAAACTTACAAATATTGCCCAAATAGTTCTTTTGAACTAAAAACAATAGCAAAAAAGACCTATGACTAAATAATCATACTAAAATTATTTCATTTTTTTTAGCAGAAGTTTGAATCCAGAAGGAAAAGCTTTAGAATCGTCATTGTCTTGTATTCATGATTTTGTAACTAGGAAATTGTATTTATGAAAAAAAAAGAAGCTGCTATGATTAGCAAGCCTCCTGTTCAAGTATGAAATTCTTCTGCTTTTATCGACATTGCCGGCAAGTTTGACGTGTTCGTCTAATAAAGTTTTTTATAATTCTCATTTCCTGTATTTCCACAAGATGGTATCTTTTGCTTAAGAAAAGGTTTTCATTATCACTGGAATGAAAAAAGCTTTGATTTTCATCAAACCTTTTACTTTTGCATATTGAATATTGCAAAACACTTTGTAACAAGGCAACTGAACGGTCAGTCATTAAATTCCAACATTTCCAGCACATTAAACGGAACTCTTTTAACCTATTTGAACAAAATAACATTTTTCCCATAACTCATGCGGCATTTTCCGTAAACATAGAAAACAGTTTATATATATTAATGGTGCTGCCTGTGTTCTAGATCTTTCTTAACAGCATGATTCGTTTCTCGATTCAACATAGGCAGTTTAATCCAAAAGTCACTTCCTTCTCCTATTTTGCTAACAACCCCAAATTCCCCGTTCATCAGCTCTATCAGTTGTTTTACAAGTGAAAGTCCGAGACCGGTTCCTTCAACTTGCACATGTTGAATACGATAAAAAGGTTCATATATTTTTTTCAATTCTTCTTCGCATATCCCGAAGCCGGTATCAATTATGTGAATAACTAGAAATCCGTTTTGACATTTACAGGTTATATGGATCTGTCCACCTTCAACATTATATTTAATCGCGTTATCTAACAAATTTAAAATGACTTGTTTTAATCTTAACGAATCAATGTGGATCATTTGATCCACACACTGATCAATGCTTTTGATGATTTTGATCCTTTTTTTGTTTGCCGCTGGCTTCATCAATGCTATACATTCACATATGACCGAATCAATTTGTACTTCGTCATTTGAAATTTTTATTTTTCCTGTTTCAATTCTGGAAAGATCTAAAATTTCATTAATCAAATTTAATAAATGGCGGCCTCCTTTTAAAATTTCTTCCACAAATGCTTGCTGCTGCTCCGTTAACGTTTTATCTAGTTCCAACAAATGAGAAAAACCAAGGATTCCATTTAACGGCGTTCTTAATTCATGACTCATTTTCGATAAAAATTCCGATTTCGCCATATTGGCTTTGACGGCTTCTTCTTTCGCCTGAATAATGCTGTTTTCCATCTTCTTTTGTTCTGTTATATCTTCAAACGTCCATAAATGGCCTTTCAGTTTCCCGTCCATATAAAAAGGAAAATAACTTCTTTTCAAGATTTTACTATTTTTGATGTTCACTTCATCAGAGAAATGCTTATAGGGCGTGAAAATCTTTGATACTTCCCCTGTGTTCTCTTCAACCTTTCGGCCAACGGCTGGAAAATAATTTGTGATGTTTTTCCCAATCAGCTGTTTTATTGGCTCATTGATTTGAAAAATTTTCAATATCGTCTTATTTAAGGCGATAATCTTCATTTCATGATCAATCACAACAATTCCGATTGGCAGATTGTCAATAATCGTCCGTCTTAGTGCATTCGACTCATTTAATTTCATTTCCTGCTCTTTTCTGACGGTTATGTCTACACAAGAACCGATGACTTCAACAACTTTTCCATTTTCTATAACCGGACTTAACACAGCCAAGTAATCATATCCGTTCAGCTTTCCCTCAAAATGGACAATCTCGCCATTCCAGGCTTTCTGATAAGCTCGAAGCTGCCCTTCAGCGACTTCTTTCGGCAAAAAATCCCGCAAATCCTTTCCAATAATCTCATGGGGAGAATAGCCAAGTTTATAGAGCAATTCCCCTGCACATAACGTATGGATAAACTGATCGTTTATTTTGACGAACTTAAATGTCATTCCTTGCTGACGTTCTAATGTATTCATTAAATCTTTCTGCATTTTTCGAAGTCGTTTTTGATATTGTTTTAATTCTTTCATATCTTTGGCGATGACGAAAAAACCTTCATTTTTTCCTTCAACGATCATAGGGACAAACGTTAAAAGTAAAGGAATCCATTCACCTTTACTATTTTTAAACGAAACTTCCATTTCATTTTCGTTATGCTCCAACAAACGATTCATTTTCTGTTTTACCCTTTCGGTATCGTCTTGAGGCAAAAACGAAAAAATCGATTGATGAATCATTTGTTCTTTTTTTGCTTTTAAGATTTCTAATCCTTTAGGATTTATATTCGTAATCATTCCGTCGATATTAATGATGAAAACGATATACGGATTATACGAAATCAATGACTCGTAATATAGATTTGTTGTTTCAAACTTTCTTTCTAGCTTGTTTTTTTCTTTTTGAACAAATGCAAAAATCATAAAAATCATGATGATTGAAAGGAGAAGTTGATTTGCCAGCAATGTAGAAACCAAATAAATCTGCTCATATATGAATAATCCAGCTTTTTTTATTTCATTCATTACCGTGTATTGAAAAATGAAAATACCCAATCCCAAAACAATTGAAGGTATTATGATCGCTTTCATTTGAAGCTTTTGAGATCGCTTATTGTGATGGAAAAAGGCAATCACTGCTCCCGCTAAAACAAAAGCGATTAAGTTAGAAAGAACGGAATAAAATCCGTCATATTCATTCCCTTTCAATGATTTTATACCAATATAATATATTACAAAAATACTTAAACCCACTACAATCGAAATCGCCGCTGCATTAGAAACATTTTTTTGTTTATCTTTCATGGAAAAAGCAGCGAATGATGCAATGATCCCTAGCAAAAAAGATAATAACGTATAGACGGTGTGATACGTTGCAATCAAATATAAATCATCACCGAGCATGTCAATAAATTGCATTGTCCAAATTCCTAACCCTACCCATATCGTTCCTAACAATATGTATAACCACTTATCTTTTTCAGTAGACACCTGTATGTTCTGAATCATGTGAACAGAAAAAAAAGAAGCAATGATTGCCATGACGACAGATGAAATCACTAACTCCCAATTAAACAAAGCTTCCATGTTTCACACACCTTATCTTATTTGCTTACATCATAAACAAATAAAGAAGGTTAGACAATTATTTTTACTCTGTGGAACCAATTTGAACAGAACGGAACAGTTTTTTTAGTAAAATATTAAAACTGTTTTTGAAGACGGTGGAGTAATATGCCAAAGAGCTTTGCAGATAAGCGGGATACTTTTTTTAAAAAGCGGAATTTAAAGCGTCATCCTAGTATTGAAAAAACAAAAAAAGCACCGAGATTTAAGAAATTTTATAGGTGCTATTGCTCTCAAACAATCATTCTATATGAAAAATTTCATAGAAGCAATTTTAAATGTTCTTAACAATCTTTGCATTTTATTGCACCTATTGATTCAAAAATCTCTTAGTGCAGCATTGTAAATGTTATATTTATTTATTTTTGTAAAATATAAAAATTCTTTTGATTTAAAGAGTACAACTACAGAATATGACTTGCAATAATTCGATCAAGCTTCCGAATATTCACTTTTTTATTTAATAATAATTTGAATTTCCCTGCCCTAGTCCATAGTTCGAGTTCTGCATTAAGGTCAATCTTTCCTCCATTTTCAGAAGAATACATGACAATCGATTTAAATGGAATGGTGTAGATTTCCACTTTTTTACCTGTAATTCCTTGACGATCGGCAATGATTATTCTTTTGTTCGTCACGACCGCAACATCTCGAACCGTTTTATACGCAGCTTCCGCAGTTTCCCCTTCAATTAAAATTTCCTCCACTTCTTTTGGAACATCTGTCTCTTCATAAAACGTCCAAGTCATAATAGAACCTACATTTGCCATACCTGATTTCATCCCCTATTTGCTTCATTTATGAACAATAAACATAATTTTGGCAAACTGTCTTGGAGCTTATCTTACAAATGTGATAAAATCAACGTTCACTGGTTCATGCCGTTCAGATCGCAGTCTCAAGTTGATCTGTCCTCGATGGTAATGTCCGTGCAAAGCGACATGAGTTAAAATTTCCCTTAATGTATTTTGAAACTCGATTCCTTTACTGTTTTTGTAAGTGACAATGTTGTCTAAATCACGATTCGTCAAATTTTTCAAAAACGATGTAATGCTCTGTTCATTTTGTTTTGCAAGTTCTGCACAGGCATCTATATGTACATCCTCCCAAATCGCAATGTGTGAGCTGTCCAATCCTTGCAATCTTGTAAACCATAGTTTTTCAGTTAAAAGAATATGCGAAAACAAGCGCAGCGCCCCATTATTTTCCCCTTCAATCTTTTGCAAAGTGTCTAATATACGCTCGTTCGCCCAATGCAAGTGCTCAAACATCTTTTGAATCGTTTCCAATAAAAATCCTCCTTCTTTACTTTACTATGTATGCAGCAAATGCTGTTCCTTTGAGTTAACTGACAATGATTAGGTTTTATCGTATAAAAGTTCGTCAAATACACGGTGTATTTTTCGAATATTCTAATAATTTATTGTTGACAAGCTCTTGATTATGAATTCCTGTTTTTTACTGTTTTATCAAATTGGGAGATATCCAACCTTTTAAAACTTTTTGGGAAAGCCACTCCAAAGATTGTTCAGAGTTTTGCATTCTGCCTCGCAAAATGACAAGTGTTGAAACAATTATAACATGAGTTCGCTTAAAAATTTAAACATTTTTTCAGTCTGCGAGCATAATTAAGCTCTCTATTATTAATCCAACTTCTGTCAAATATTATGCAAAATTACATATTCAATATACCTGCTTGACAGCCGATTTTCTCATTGATTCGTTCAATCATTTCGCAAACTTTAAAAGTCGGATAGATCATATGCTTGCTGGACAGATCAAGCAATCAATAGTTTACTTGCTATCAGTTAGTATTTAATAATAGAAGAAGGAAAGGGGCATGCTGACATCAAACGACAAATAGTTAATATTTATATCTATAGAAGGAAAGAGGTTGTAATAGCCTGACTCTTCTTTTCAACCTTTTGAGGCATTGAAGCTCTTCATATAGAACTAGCAAAAGGAAAACCATCCCCTTTTAGGAGAGGATGGTTACTTGACATCGTAGCCTTGATCTTCAATGGCGTTTTTCATTTTTTCAATTGTTACTTTTTTGTCGTCATATTCTACCTCAACAGTTCCTTTTTCAAGTGATACTTCGACCTTTTCGACTCCGTCCAGCTCTTTTAGAGCGTTTGTAACAGCCATTTTGCAGTGATTGCAAGACATTCCTTCTACTTGAAATGTAAGATTCATTTTCATTTCCTCCTTAGTATGATTTTAAGATATTCAGATTAAATCGTTGCAAATACTTTACAGTTTAATTCGTTTTAGACGCAGCGCGTTTGTGACAACGGAAACTGAACTGAGTGCCATCGCTGCTCCGGCGATCCAAGGCTCCAAGAGGCCAAGGGCGGCAACTGGTATGCCGATTGAATTGTAGAAAAGAGCCCAAAATAAGTTTTGCCGAATGTTTTTCATCGTTTTTTGGCTCAAGGAAATCGCTTTTGGAATGTGTGTTAAATCGCCTCCGACCAAGGTGACGTCAGCCGTTTCGATGGCGACATCTGTCCCGGTTCCGATCGCCATGCCGATGTCGGCAACTGCTAGAGCGGGTGCGTCATTCATTCCGTCTCCAACCATTGCTACACGATATCCTTGCTTTTGTAGATCCTCCACGATTTTCGCTTTTTCCTCCGGAAGCACTTCAGCATATACTTGCCCGATCCCCGCTTCCTTCGCTACTGTTTCCGCTGTTCTTTTATTGTCTCCCGTTGCCATAAATATGTTGATTCCCATTTCCTTCAATGTTTGAATGGCTTTTTTTGAGCTTTCTTTAATAGTATCAGCGACAGCGATGATGCCGGAAAGCTCCCCATCAATTGCAACTAGCATAGCTGTTTTTCCTTCTGATTCAAGCTTCACCATTTTCTCCTCATGGTCTGAAGTTGCAATCGACCGTTCTTTCATCAGCTTTCTTGTGCCAACAAGTATATGTTTTCCATCTACTTTGGCTTCGATGCCATGTCCAGTCACGGCTTTAAAATGCTCCGGCTTTTGTATGTTGATGGAACGTGCTTTACCGAATTCCACAATTGCTTGGGCAAGCGGATGTTCAGAAGCGCTCTCCGCAGAAGCGGCATAATAAAGCATGCCTGTTTTTAATTCAATACAATCGGTCACTTCCGGTTTTCCTTTTGTTACCGTTCCCGTTTTGTCAAGGAGGACCGCATTGATTTTATGTGTTTCTTCTAGATGCTCTCCCCCTTTAAATAAAATCCCGTTTTCTGCCCCTTTTCCTGATCCGACCATGATCGATGTCGGCGTCGCCAATCCGAGTGCACAAGGACAGGCGATGACAAGAATAGAAATCGCTACTTCTAACGCTCTTGCCATATCATATGGCGTTATGAACAAATACCAAACAGCAAACATCACGATCGCAACGCCTACAACAATAGGAACGAATATACCGGATATGACATCGGCCATTCGCTGTATTGGCGCTTTCGATCCTTGCGCTTCTTCAACAATTTTAATGATGTTGGCAAGAGCGGTATCCTTCCCAACCTTTTCTGCCCGTATTGTTAAAAGGCCGTTTGTATTGATTGTGGAGCCAATTACTGCATCCCCTACTTTTTTCTCAACCGGGATAGATTCACCTGTGATCATCGATTCATCGACAGAAGACATTCCAGAAATGACCGTTCCATCGACTGGAATTTTTTCTCCGGGCTTTACGATTATCTCATCCCCTACTTTTACTTGCTCCAGCGGGATCCATTCTTCCTTCCCGTCACGGATGACAAGCGCGTCCTTCGCTTGCAGGCTTAACAGCTTGGAAATAGCTTCTGTCGTTCTACCTTTTGCAATCGCTTCAAAATATTTTCCAACGAGTACTAGGGTGATCAAGATTGCGCTCGTTTCAAAATATAGATGCGGCATATGATCGGAACGACCGATTGATTTGATCGCTTCGTACAAACTATAAAAGTAGGCTGCTGATGTGCCGAGCGCCACGAGCACGTCCATGTTTGCGCTTTTGTTTCTTAAAGCCCGGTAAGCTCCTGTGTAAAATGAGCCGCCGATATAAAATTGAACAGGTGTTGCCAGCAACAGCTGAAACCACGGATTCATAAACAGATCCGGCACCGCAAGCCCCGTTTCAAACGGTAAATGGGCGATCATTGTATACAATAAAGGAAGTGATAATAAAATAGAAACAATAAGCTTTCTTTTTTTATGATGCAATTGTTCTTTTTTTCGATCCGATTGATGGGTAGTCTCGTCCCGAACTTGTCCTTTATAACCAAGCTTTTTTATTTTCTCTAAAAGATCTTCAACCGAAACAACGCCTTCCCTATATTCCACAACAGCGCTGTTTGTCGCTAAATTGACAGTCGCATTTACAACGCCTTCCGTTCTTTTCAGCCCTTTTTCAATACGTGCACTGCATGCGGCACACGTCATGCCTTCAATATCCAATGTTACTTTTTCCGATTCGACGCCGTAACCTAACTGTTCAATTTTCCGCTGGATGTCTAAAAGATTTTGTTTCGAAGGGTTATAATGAATAGTTGCTTTTTCCATCGCTAAATTGACAGTTGCCTCTACTCCGTCCATTTTATTCAGCACTTTCTCAATGCGCGCGGAACATGCAGCACATGTCATGCCGGTAATGTTTAATGTGACAAGCTTCTGTTCGCTCATTTGTTCCACCTCTTATTTAGAAAACTGTTTGATCACATCCATCAGCTCGCGAATCGACTCATCACCGCTTCCTTCTTTGATCGCTTTCGCAACACAATGGCTGGCATGCCGCTCCAACAGGTTGAAACCTACTTTTTGCAGCGCAGCTTGAATGGCTGAAATTTGGACTAAAATATCAATGCAATAACGATTGTCCTCAATCATTTTTTGTACCCCGCGAACCTGCCCTTCAATCCGTTTCAGCCTCTTTAAAAGCTTGTCTATTTCATCAGAAGTTCTAGGAACCATTATTTTCTCGTGATCATGTTTTTCATTTTCTGTCACTGACACCCCTCCCTCCTTTCGTTTGTATACATTATACCCGTTATAGGTATAAAAAGCAAATGATTCATCTTTCTAGTTTTTTTACAAAGATTCAACTCTATCAAGTCGTGAAACACAATTTTCTGCAAAAGCTGACCGCATACTTAAGAGTGGACAATAAAATTCAAAAATTGGTAAGATTCGTTTTAATAAAAAATCAGATAGCATGAGAGGTGCCTTCATGAAATTGTTTTCGTTTATAAAGAGGATGTATTTTTATATTTTTCTCTAGAACTATCGCTTATTCCCCAAAAGGAATTTCCTCGTCCAAAATTCCTCTTACAATAAATCACTCCCTACACAATGTATAGGGAGTTGTCATCATTAAAACGGAAATTGACGCTCTTTTTCTTGAACTGAAACCCATTTTGTCACGGTAAATTCGTCGACAACCCATGGATTTCCGAAACGTCCTAAACCGCTTCCTTTGTTTCCGCCGAATGGAATATTTGGAGCATCATTGACTGTTTGGTCATTGATATGGGTCATGCCTGAATCAATGGACAACGCAAGCTGTTCCCCTCTATTCAAGTCGCTGGTGAAAATAGAAGAACTTAAACCATATTCGGTGTCATTTGCCATTTCAATCGCTTCTTCATCTGATTCAGCCTTAATGATTGTCGCGATGGGCGCAAAAACTTCTGTTTGCGCGAGCTTGCTTGAATTTTTGACATTCGTAAAGACAAATGGAGTGAGGACGTTTCCTTCTCTTTTCCCTTCTAAGACAAGTGTTGCGCCTTCCTTCTTAGCTTCTTCAATGTAGCTTAAAGCTTTTTTCAGCTGCGTTTCATTGATTAATGGTCCAATGACCGTATTGGGATCGGAAGGGTTCCCATAAGGAAGAGATTTTGCTCTGGAAACAAATTTTTCCACAAATTCATCGTAATGATCTTTATGAACGATAAAGCGATTGACGATCATACAAATTTGTCCTTGGTGGATAAACTTGCCGAAAACAGCGGCGTTCACTGCCTGGTCTACGTCGGCATCCGACAGCACGACAAACGGACTGTTGCCTCCAAGCTCCAGCGCAACCCGTTTCAAATTGCGGCCAGCAATTTCACCGATATGTCTGCCAACGGCGGTGGAGCCGGTAAAACTAATTAAGCGCGGAATCGGATTTGTCAACATTTCATCACCGATTTCAGGAATATCGGTTAAAATCATGTTGAAGACTCCTTTTGGAAGTCCGGCATATTCAAATGCTTTCGCAATGATCGAGCCTCCAACAAGACCTACCTGTATATCCGGTTTATGGACAACGCTGTTTCCTAATGCAATCGCAGGAGCGATTGTTCTCATCGATAAATTCATCGGGAAATTGAACGGTGATATTGATGAAATCACTCCGAGCGGAAGACGGTAAATTTTGTTCACTTTCCCTTCAATTGCACTTGGGACTTCCTTGACTTCATGTATGGCTCCTGCATAGTTCAAGGCTTCTTCGAGAACCTCCAGCGTCAAGTGCAATTCTACATTCGCCTTTAAAACAGTTCCGCCTGTCTCACGAGTGATAACGCTTACAATTTCATCCTGATGAGACTTTAAATATTCTGCTGCTTTTCGAATAACTTCCTTTCTTTCTTCAACAGACGATTTCGCCCATTTTTTTTGTGCCTGTTGAGCGATTTCAAATGCTTCTTGCACTTGTTCTCTTGTTGCTAAACGCACTTTTGTGATGAGGGAATTATCGTAAGGATTAACATCTTCAAATATGCTTTCGCTTTTTCCTTCAACCCATTGTCCGTTAATATAGCTTTTATTGTAGTTCTCAAATTTCTCCATTTGGTCCCCTCCTAAAAATTCCGAATTTTCAATCCAATTTTATTAGTTTATGGCGCGGCTGTCAATCATTAAACATCATTTCATATTTTTCGTCCTGCTGTCATTGTATCAATTTGCTTGGTCCGCCATGAAATTGGCAAGCTTCTAAAAAACCTTTCATTGAGAACTGTAAGATTTTCTAGGAAGCTGCATCAACATAGCAGTTATGCTCCGTTTTATAGATAAATATGTTTCGCTGCCGACTTCCATTCCAACTCAAATCCCAAATATTTCTCGCTTTATTACGACAATGTTTAAATGATTTTCGAGTCATTTTTATTGAAATGGTTCAGAAGTTCCATTTGATTGTGCTTTTGAAAAGTGGATCAACTGTATATAGTTTTGTTCAAACATACTTTTTGGCTTCTTACATTCTAGCAAAATATTTTAAGCCGATGCATCAGCATGTTCCATTTTTACTGTGCATATAATACGGCAGTTACTTGCCTGGATCTAAAAAGCGGTGATTCAACTCTCCATAAAAATAAAATAAAGAGGATTCTCACCGCTTCCAAAAACTATCAAAACATGGTAAAATAAAAAGGAACATTTGTTCGTTTATTTTCGGTCTGCCTTTCGTCACGAATTCATGAAGGGATCAAGGGATGGAGGGTTATTTTTGAAAAGAAGATAAAAAAACATACAATGCTTTCTTTTGCTCATCATTTAAAGTAGAAAGAATATGTTCTACTTGATCATCAACAAGGGATATGTCCTCGTTATCGATCATTTTAAAAAAGCTTCCCATCGGTATATTAAATCTTTGGCAAAACTTTTGAATGAGGCTAATAGGAATTTCTTGTTCACCATTTTCGATTCTAGAAAGCCTTGGCTGAGAAATTTCCAAATCCTCGGCCAGTTGAACCATCGATATATTATACTTTTTTCGCACTTCTCTTATTTGTTCTCCGATTTTTTTATTGATTTCCATCTGTTACATTCCTTCTTTGCTACTTCATCTATAATATAGTTTAACGTTTTCCTATTTTACTTTCAATTCGTTTTGTATTACTATAAAAATGAATATTTTTTATTCATTTTTATCTTCAAAGGGTTGGGTGAGCATAGATGAACTTTGAGCAAGCTTTCAATGAATTCGCTTATAATCGAATTGAGCAAGCTTTGTTAAATCGACAAAACCGTGAGCTCAAAGCTCTATACAACGAGCTTGAAGAAAAGCTTAAAAAGCTGGGCATAGCCAAAAACGATTGCGATGATTTAAAAGGAACCATCTATTGTTTGATGGATACTCAAAATTTGCTAGTTTATAGGCAAGCACTTGCAGATGTCATTTCCTTTCTTATCAAACTGGAAGAAACAAAAGCGGGCACCGGCCAAAAATAAACAATTCTACGAAAATATTTCCCGTTCATGCTGATCAAAAGGGTTTTTGGGGGTCAAGATGTTGACAAATGAATTAAATCCTTCTTTCTATGAACATCGTAAATATTTTTCACTGCCTCTCTACATATTTAATAATGAGTATAAAAAAGACCATCATGAATCAATTATTGAACAGCATCTACATAAAAATGTAAAAAATAGGTATTTTCAAGTCCCGGAATTCGTTTTTAAAGAATTTGCCAAAGGAAATTTGTCTGAAGTGTGTGTCTGGATTTTATTGACTTGTTTTTATTTGCTCCATATAAACAAGAGAAACGGCTTTAGCGAAGGGGAAATTTTGCGGCTCGTAATGGAAGCGAGGAAAAAGACATGTTCTTATCCATCATTAAAAAAATGCTTTAAGCATTGTGTTGCGGAGTTAAAGAGAAGCGGATGGATCGAGCAGAAAAACAGGCTAATCTTTCTGAAAATTTTTTGAGTATTCATTCTCTTTTTTTTAATTTTCTTGTTTGAGAGAAAAGAAAAACGCGGTTGTGAAACCGCATTTTTAAATAAAAGGGCGAAAATTATATCGTTTCAAAAAGGATTGAAACCATCTGCTTATTTTACTATTAAATCGACACCGATAACCCCGACGATGTCTACGTTCTTATGAATGGGGAAGGAAATGGTGATGCACGGTTTTTTTGTAACAGCAGATGTATAGATGCTTGATATAAAGATTTTATTTTTACTAGCTTCGATAAACCAAGGACGGGCTTTTGCATTTATTAAGCCTGCAGGAGGGTTGGAATAAACGAATGTACCGTCCAGTCGATTCGACCAAATAGCTTCGATATGCGCGTTCTCCTCAAAAAATTGATCCAATGCTTTTTTATGAACATCCGCATCTAGTTCATACAATGGAAATTGTGATAAAAGATTCATCACTTTTTCTTTCATTTCATTGATTTTTGCCAAATCTATTTCTGTAATTTGTTGAAGCTGATCCCTTTTGACTAACGTTTGCAGCTCTTTAGAGGTTTGATCCAATGTCTCGCTGATGGCAATCATCTCTTCAATATGCTGGTGCTGCTTATCCATATCTTTTGAAACTCTCAGTGCATATGTTTTATTTTCATGAGCCATATCTGATATTTGCTTGAGCACCGTAGTAATTTCCTGTACATGATCACACTGCAATTCGACAGCGTCTTTCGAATCCGATACCATTGATGTGATTTTGCCCAACGATGTTTGAAAAGAATGGATAACATCAATTAAAGATAGTAATTCAGCCACATTCTTTTTCATCTGATCGTTTTCCGATTTTACCATTTTGGTCGAAAACTCAATTTCTGATTGAATCGAAGAAAGAATTTGATGTGTTTCTTCAACCGCATCATGCGTTTGGTTTGCTAAATTTCCAATTTCATTTGCAACGACCGAGAAGCTTTTCCCATGTATTCCGGCTCTTGCCGATTCGATATTTGCATTTAATGCAAGTATTTTTGTTTTTTGGGAAATCGCTCCAATCGAAGAAAGAATGTGATCCATTTGTTTGGAAAAAGAAACGAGCCGATCCATTTGATCAAGAATTTTCAAATGATTTTGCCGCAGCTGTTCCGTTTCTTCTTGTATTTTTTGCAGCTGCGTTTTCGATTTTACGAGCTGTTCATAAAATAATATACTTGAGGAATGTATCTCTTGGGAAGATGCTGTGATTTTCACAGCTGCCTCTTCAATTTTACGCATCTTTTCTGAAACGTTATTTGTGTCTTGCGCGGTCTGCTCAATATGCTCTAATAGCTGAAACGTGCTTTTTTTACTCGAGGAAGATCGTTCATCAAGGGAAACAGCGGTTAATTTCATTTGCTCAATGACGCCTTTTAATTGATCCGCAGCAACTTCCACCTGTGCCGCAAACGAATCCTCCATTTGTTTTTTTTGTCTATCTTCTTCATGATCCGCTGCTCGATTCCATTTTTTTAAAAACAGCATATTTATCACCTACTGTCTCCACTAATTTACTCTTTATTGTAACAAGCCGAACAAGAACGAAACATAATTTATGTCACATAATCTGACACAAAACATTTCAATATACAACCATTCGACAGATGCTACCTTTTTTCTCGTTTTTTCTTTATCATTGTTGAATTTTGCGCTTTCCCGAGAAATAATTTTTATTTACAAAAAAAAATACTCTCCTTCCGTGCATAAAAGTCGGAGAGTTTATCAAACTGTTATTCTCTTTCATTCAAACTTTCCTGTTTGATAGTCGACGATTGCTTGCCGTATTTCTTCTTACGTGTTCATAACAAACGGACCGTAAGCTGTGACAGGTTCATGGAGAGGTTCTCCCGCATATAGAAGCAGCCGGAGTTTGTCTGTCGTTGTGACGGTTATGTAGCTTTCCTCTCCCTCAGCACCCTTTGTTAAAAACAGCACTTGCCCTTTTTCCCCTTTTGTTTTAGACGCACCAAACAAGCCTTTTCCTTCTAAAATATAAAGAAAACCATTATAGTTTTCCGGAAGATCTTGATGAACGGACGCATCAGGTTCCAGAATCATTTCCACCATCGTGACAGGAACGTAATTTTTTAGTCGGCGCTTGAATACCTTTTGACGAACCAGAAAAAATCCGAATCAACGCTCCTTTTTCTTTTCTAACTGGCCTGTCAGCACTTTTCAAATTTTGATAGCGGGGAGCGGTCAGTTTTTTTGAACTCGGCAAATTAACCCACAGCTGCAGACTGTGAACGGTAGATCCAGGTGCAGGATCTTCTTGATGGATTACTCCTCTTCCAGCAGTCATCCATTGAACATCCCCGGCTTTGCTTGCCATATCCATTTTTGTTATCAAAATGCTCCAAAATCCCGTCAATTACATATGTGACAGTTTCGATTCCCCGATGGGGATGAAGGTCAAACGTCCCTTGCTGAAAAATATCCTCCGCAAGCATTAAAATCGATCATATTCCTCCCAATTACCAGGTTCTAACACAAACCCATTAGTATGAGTCGGATTATTCGTTTGTAACGCAACATTTTTAATTTTGCGTATATCCCTTTCCATACAAGCCTTATCTATTTTCTGCTTTTTGCAAGTAATCAATAATCCCTTGCGCACAAATGCCCATATCGATTTTTAAATACTCGTGCACTTGATGATCTTCGGAAATATGTTTTTTCTTTAAGTAATCTTGCAGCGTGCTGTACAATCTATCAGATAGAAGCTTTGATCTTTCTTCAAACGGCAAGCTTCCATGCTCTTTTACAACCGCTTTGCCTTGATCTACAAAAATGTCCAGCCAATATTTTAGCTGTTTATAAACTTCCTCTGGATGCTCGCTCATGCCAAAATGACCGAAAAATATTTTCGAAACGTTTAATGCTTCGATTCTTTCACATGATTCAAGCATTTTATCCGGATCAAACTGGTTAGGAGAAGTAGACGGCAAATAAAACTCTAAGTCTGAATCTAAGAGCATTGAATAAAAAACTCCGATCGTGTCGCCGGTAAAGATGCCGTTGCTTTTGGAATCATGTATACAAAAATGGTGATTCGCATGACCTGGTGTGTGATAAAACGTCAGCACGCGATCATCGCCTACTTGAAGCGTTTCCAAATCTTCTTTTACAACTAGCTGGTCTTCTGGCACGGGCAAAATCGGATCAAACAATTTTTGAAATTGCTCCTCTCCATACACCATTTTGGCGCTGGCAATTAATCTGGATGGATCTTGCAAATGACGTTTCCCGCGGGGATGGACGAACACTTTTGCTTTTGGGCAATGTTTAAGGAAAAGCCCGACACCTCCCGAATGATCTAAATGAATGTGCGTAACAATGATGTTTTGAACATCCTTCGGATCAATTCCTAAACTATCAAGACCTTTTAATAAATATGGGACAGACGGGCTCGCGCTTGTTTCGATGATGGTCAGCTCTTTTTCGTGAAGAACGTAAGCCCCTGTTCTGTTTTCTAATCCTAAGTCAAAAAGATCAATTAATGTGATGTCATCGCCAATGTTTTGTACCTTCAATGTTATGTGACTCCTTTCTTTTATTTGCCTACTACATAATTCAACAAAAAAAGATTAATTTCCTTTTCCAAACTTTTTGTTGATTGGTTAAAATTTTTTGATGACAAATTTTTTATTTTAATATATAATATCAATGCTGACGTTTTTCGGGAAGTAGCTCAGCTTGGCAGAGCACCACGTTCGGGACGTGGGGGTCGCAGGTTCAAATCCTGTCTTCCCGACCATGGAGAAGTACCCAAGTGGTTGAAGGGGACGCACTCGAAATGCGTTAGGGCGGGCAACCGCCGCGTGAGTTCGAATCTCACCTTCTCCGTTTAAAAAACGCGCTTTTTAGCGCGTTTTTTTATTGCCGGAATTTGAATAATTGACCCTTTTAAAAATTTTTCAAAACAATTGATATTCTTATTTTCATAAAAACTGTTTCAGCAAGTTATGCAAAAAACCTGAAAAGCCTATTTAGTGCTTTTCAGGTTTTTTGCTTATCATTCCTCGATTGGAGCTTTTCTTCTAAATTTGCTTAATACTTCATAGACGATTGGAACAATGATGAGAGTCAGCAAAGTCGAGCTGGTCAATCCGCCGATGACGGTTAAACCAAGTCCTCTCGAGATCATGCCTCCATCTCCTTCATAACCTAATGCGAGAGGAAGCAATGCTCCAACTGTTGCCAGCGCAGTCATTAAAATCGGTCTTAGACGAGTTGCCCCTGCTTCAATGAGCGCATCTCTTGTAGAAAGTCCTTCACGCTCTTTATGAATGACACGGTCAATTAACACAATCGCATTCGTCACAACAATACCGATTAACATGAGCGCACCGATCAAAGCTGAAACGCTCAATGTTTCTCCCCCAAGCCATAGCGCTACAAATCCGCCGATGACGGTAAATGGAAGTGAAAATAGAATGGCAAAAGGCGCAAGTCCTTGACTAAACGTAACCACCAGCACAAAGTAGACAACAGCGATGGCAGCGAGCATAGCCAATCCTAATTGTGAAAACGACTCATTGATCTGTTCGGACACTCCACCTGTTTCAATGTTCACACCAGGCGGCAATTCTAAACCATCTATTTTCTTTTGAATGTTTGCATTTACTTGGCTAACGTCATTAGTAGTAATCTCTCCGCTGACTGATACTGCAAATTTTCCGTCGCGTCTAGTAATCGTATTGGATGTTTCGCCTTCTTTTACTTTCGCTACATCTCCAATTTTCACATTCATGCCAAGTGGGGACTGAATGGTTTTCTTTTTCATCTCATCAATCGAATCAAATGTTTGCTCTTCCCCTTCAATATAAACTTCAATGTCTTGACCTTCTTTTTGGATTGTTGTTAAAACCGGCCGTTCATGGTGTTGGCTTAATGCCATCGCAATTTGCCCAGCGGTCAATCCTAGCTTGCTCATCTTTTCTTGATCAACAACAAACGTGAACTCATCATAAGTTTTCGATAAACCTGATTCGACATTTTTCAAGTTTTTTTCATCTTCCAAGATTTTTTGCACTTTTTGGGCGACAGGCTCAATATCTTCCATCGAATCGCCAAACACATACAATGTGTACTCATTGCTTGCCATCATCATGTCAATGGTGCCCCAATCGCCTTTTTCGTTCGTTAATTCATTTAAGTCTTTAACAATTTTCTCCTTTTCTTTTTCAAAATTCGGTGTGTCATCTTCATACATAATAAAGAAAATGGCCTGATTTCGATTTCCAGGATTCATCGGATTTTCGCTTCCGACAGACAATTGAATCGTTTTTACATGATCACGGTCGACAAGGAAATCTTCTGCCTTCAATGCGATATCTTCTACTTCTTCCAGCGTTTGCCCTGGATCCGGATCATACGTTAAGATAACTTGCTTTTCTTGTTCATTCGGCAAAAAGCTTACACCGATGACAGGAATTAAAAACAGACTGGAGACAAGAAGCAGGATCGCAATCAATGATGTTATCCATTTATGGTTCAAAGACCAATTTAATATTTTTTTATAGTTAGTAACCAAAAAGCCAGCTTCCTTTTCTTTTTCGCCTTTCCGTTTTACTCCTTTTTTAAATAAAACGTGAGCAAGTGCCGGCACAATAGTAATCGCCACTAAAAGGGACGCTAAAAGCGAGAATACAATCGTAAGGGCAAACGGCATAAATAGCTGTCCGACCATCCCTTCGACAAATGCGAGCGGCAAGAAAACCGCTATCGTCACAATGGTTGAGGACATAATAGGAATAAACATTTCTTTTGTCGCTGCAATAATCAGCTCTTTCCCTTTTAACGGCTCCCCTTTTAATGTCATCCGTCTGTAAATATTTTCAATGACGACAATCGAATCGTCAATGACGCGGCCGATCGCCATTGTGATAGCTCCAAGCGTCATCATGTTCAACGTGATGTCCATTTCACGCAAAATGATTAATGCAATTAATATGGAAAGCGGAATTGACACCACGGAAATCAACGTTGAACGAATGTTGCGCAAAAACAGCAAAATGACAATAACTGCAAAAATCGAACCGAACAGCGCTTTATTCAGCATTGTTTCAACAGATTTTTCAATCGGTTCTGCTTGGTCCAGCGTTGAAACGACTCCGAGGCCTTTATATTCGTCTTTTAATTCATCCAATTTTTCTTTTACTTCATTCACAACTTCAACTGTATTCGCATCAGTAGCTTTTACAATTTGCAGTCCGATTGCTTCTTTTCCGTTCGTTCTTGATACGGATTCAGCTTTTCCGACGATTTCGATATCGGCAATTTCTCCTAATTCGACTGTTGGCAATTCAATGCTTTGCTGCTGGATCGCCTGATTTGGCGCTGCACCATTTGCTCCAGACAAACCGTTTGGCACTTGGCTCATTTGCGCCTCCCCAGCTTGCTGCCCTTGTGCTGATCCAGTGACTGGGATTTTAAGCTTTTTCAAATCGTCAATTGTCGTAATATTTCCGTCAACGACAACAGACTTTTCCGTGTCTTTAAATGTATAAAGACCTAATGGCGCACGGAGATCCGCACCTTGAATATAATCTTTTATTGTTTCCTCATTTAGCCCGAGCTCTTTTAATTTGTCTTGATGAAAAACAAGCCGCCCCTCTTCTACCTGCTGTCCAGAAGTTACAATGCTTTCTACTCCATCGATTCCTTTCAATTCAGGAACAATGATGTCTTCAACCAGTTCAGTTAATTCAGGAAGTGTTTTTCCTTCATCAAAAAAGCTCACTGTATAAACAGGGAAAGCGTTCATGCTAAATCTTGCAATTTTAGGCTCTCCTGCTCCATCCGGAAGTTCGACTTGTTCGATTGCCTTTTCAGCTTCCTCTTCTGCTCGTTCCATATCTTTTTCAAATTTGTATTCAATTTGAATAGAAGATGCATTTTCAAACGAATTAGAGCTGACGATTTCCACCCCGTTCAAATTGCGAACTGCTTCTTCAATAATAACCGTCACTTTCTCTTGTACTTCTTCAGGGGTTGCACCTGGATATGTAGTCGTAACACTTATGATGGGAGTGTTTATGTCCGGGATCGTCTCCAGCTTCATATTAAATCCAGAAAATAGTCCCGCAAAAATTGCAATGACAGTTAAAATCCAAATAGCCAGTTTATTACGGAGCGAAAATTTAATAATGTTCTCCACCAAGTCCCATTCCTTTCATGAAGATTTGACAATTCTCCTTTTTTTATACATACTTATAGTGAGTTGACTATATAGTCATTATAATTGACCGGTTAACTAGTAGTCAACTAAACTAATAAAATTTTTTCCGACAATAAGGGGATGTTCATGTGAAAGAAAAAGAACGTTTAATCATTGAAGCTGCGATGAAGCTGTTTGCTCGAAAAGGCGTTTCTTCCACCTCCATCCAAGAAATTACCAATGCATGTGGCATTCCGAAAGGTTCGTTTTATTTTTATTTCAAGTCAAAAGATGAACTGTTAATTAAAATTTTGGAGCAGTTTTTTAGTCAGTTAAAGAAAAAAACGGAGCAAATCGGGGCAAATTACGAAGATCCAAAAGAGCGGTTTATTAAACAATTGTCTGTTCAATTAAAAGAATTTTTGGCGCATAAAGAAATATTTATTACGCAGATGCATGAAAATTTAAAAGAAAATAATGAAAAAATTGATTCGTTGTTACAAAACCTAAGAAACGACTTTTTTCATTTTTTAACAAACAATCTGAAAAACATTTACGGCAAGTCAATTGATAAGTATATAGCAGATGTAAACATTATCGTTCAAGGAATCTTTTTTTCATTCATTCAGTTCCTCATATTTGAAAATAGGGTGAGAGTAGATGAGGAAAAATTGGCAAAATACATTTTGCAAACAGCAGATGATTTAGTTAAAGGAATGCTGGCAAAACAAAATGACCCCATCATTCCAGCTGAGATCATGACCAAAATGTTCAATCATTCTCAATCCCCTAGCCATCCGTTGAACATTTTAAATGAGATAAAAGAAATGAGCCGTTCTATAATCGATGATGGACAGTTAAACATTACGATTGAAGTGTTAGAAGCTGAAATAACGGCTGAAAAGCCAAGAATTCCGGTCATTAAAGGAATGTTGTCAAATCTCCATGAATATCCTGAACTACGCTACTTGGCCAATCAACTAGCTGATTATTTTCAAATTAAATGAGCCTCTAAAGGGTTAATTCCTTTAGAGGCTGTATTTTTACTCCAGCTCCAACGCTTTTGTTTCTTGTCCAAACAATAGAACAGCTAGTGCTCCAATAATAATGGCAGCGCAAAAAATTGAAAAAATGGCTACCATGGAAACTTTGAGAGCGGCTAAATAACCAACTAATAAAGGTCCGAAAATGCCACCAATTCTTCCGAACGATGCGGCCATTCCCGCACCTGTCCCGCGAATTTCTGTTGGATAAAGCTCAGGTGTATAAGCATAAAGCGCTCCCCAAGCCCCTAAGTTAAAAAATGATAAAAAGATTCCAGATATTAAAAGCTCTGCCGTTGTATCGGAAAATCCGAAAAAGAATGCGCTCAGTGCAGTGCCAAATAAATAAAGAGAAAGAACAAATTTTCTACCAATTCGTTCAATGAGCCACGCCGCACTAAAGTATCCCGGAAGCTGTGCAATAGTCATAATAAGAACATACTCAAAGCTTTGCACTAAACTGTAGCCTTTCATCATCACAACGCTTGGAAGCCATAAAAACATCCCGTAATAAGAAAAAACAACAGAAAACCACAACACCCAAAGTACAGCTGTTTGTTTCACATATTTTTTTGACCAGACAGCTGCGATATTTTTCCATATATTTGATTTTGTTTGTATCGATTTGAATTTTTTTGAATCCGGAAGCTTCATGCGCAAATAAATCGCATAAAAAGCCGGAAGAGCTGTTAAAATAAGGGCGAGACGCCAGCCAAATTGAGGGATAACAAAATAAGATATAATTGCCGCGATCAACCATCCTGCAGCCCAAAAACTTTCAAGCAGCACGACCATTCTTCCCCGATCCTTTGTCGGCGAGCTTTCTGATACTAGCGTTGATGCTACTGGCAATTCACCCCCCAGCCCCATGCCGATAAAAAATCTTAACAGCAAAAATACTGCTAATGTGGTTGTAAAAGCCGACAGGCCGCTGCCGATCGAAAATAACAATAATGTGATAATAAAGACAGTTTTTCTGCCAATTTTGTCTGACAAGAGACCGAAGAAAAATGCCCCTACAGCCATGCCGATCGAGTTGATGCTCCCGATCCAGCTCATTTGTTCTGCCGTCAAATTCCAATCTTCTTTTAACGCGGCAATGATAAAAGATAAAATGCCGACATCCATTGCATCAAAAAGCCATGCGAGTCCCGCAATGCCTAATAGCTTTTTTGTTGACATCTCTTTCATCTTGTCAACTTCACCTCTTTCTGATGTCTTTACATATGTTTTGTTATATGTAAACTATATCATATTTTACATAATTGTCATGTTTTTTGTTTTATAAACGAAACATAATATTGTGCCACCGGCATATGAATCCTATAATCGCAATTTCAGACCATCTTTGCAGCGTTTCATTTATTGCAAAAGGTACAATTCCTTGAAATTTCTACTTTCAGAAAAATCCTTAACAACTAAAAAAGATCCACAGAAATCATTTATATATTCTGTAGATCTTCTCCATTTAAAAAGGAATAGGAGACAGCATTTTGTCTATAAAATTTTTATTTTTTGTTTTTTGTCCCATCTTCTACGTTATAGGCTTGACCATATGCTTCACGGGACGGTTCATATAAGTCATGTACATCCGTTCTTCTTTCGAGTTCCGTTTGTTCATGTATACGTTTTTTGTTTTTAAACCACTTCATTTTTGCTCACCTCTCATATATATCATCATCTTCTTATTTATTGTTGCGAAATTTTTTACGTTTATTCGAAAATATGCATGCCATTCGCCAACCAGTTCTTTTTTTCATTTATAATGAAATTAATCGATTATGTTAGATTGAAGGTGACAGTATGGAGATCGAAGATATTATAAAGAAGGTTAAAAATCATACTCCGACGATAATTGGGATGGATCGTTTAGTAAAATTTGCGGTATTGCTTCCGTTTATGCGAATAAATGATGAAGTTCATTTGTTGTTTGAAGTACGCGCCAAAAAATTAAAACGGCAGCCCGGCGAGATTTGTTTTCCAGGTGGGAAAGTTGAGCCGACCGATCACGATGCAAAACATACAGCTATTCGCGAAACATCAGAAGAGCTAGGTATTTCAGCCGATATGATTCAGCATGTATATCCGCTTGATTATGTGATGACTGCCTACGGAACGGTTGTTTATCCTTTTGTTGGCATGATCGATCCTGACGCTTCGTTAGAGCCAAACAAAGACGAAGTCGGCGAAGTATTTACAGTTCCTTTTCAATTCTTTTTAGAAACGAAACCAGAAATTTATGAAGTTCATTTTCGGGCAGAACCTGAAGAAAATTTTCCTTATGAAAGCATCATCGGGGGAAAAAAATATAAATGGAATTCACCGAAAATAGAAGAACATTTTTATTATTATAAAGATAAAGTGATTTGGGGGCTGACAGCCCGGATGATCTACTATTTTATCGATATGCTAAAGAGCGAGCCATCCCTATAATAGTTTTATGGGATGGCTGTTTATTTAAACTGTACCGTGAAACAATTCTTTTTTCCTCCACCCGCCGAGCCTAAAATATAAAAAGGCGAATAAGCTGGAAATAACAAAGCTGACGCCCATTCCGACACCGATGCCGTCTTCGCCGATCCAATTGGAAAAAAGGTATGTGAGCGGGTAACGCAGCACCCAAAACGAGATGATGTTTAAAATTAAGACTTGCATCATCGCACCAGATCCACGAACAACGCCGTTTAACACAAAATTGATGCCAAGAAACGGATAGAAGAAAGCGACGATTTTTAAATAATTCACACCAAATTGCACCGCTTCTTCCTCCTGGATAAATAATTCCACACCAAAACGGGCGAAAAAGAGAATTAGCAATGATATCAAAACCATAATAGCTAAATTATACATCAATCCATATTGAGCAATTTTATAAACTCGATCCCATCGATTGGCACCGATGTTTATGCCTGCCAAGCTGTTGACAGCAGTTCCGAGGGCCATTGCGGGAAGCAAGATAATATTATCGAGCCTCTGAGCAGCGCCGAATCCGGCCAGCGCGTCTTCGCCAAAACTAGCTACAACGCTCATGATCGCCGTCACTCCAGCAGAAATGACCATCATTTGCATGCCGGACGGAACCCCGATTTTTAAAATAAGAGAAACTTCTTCTTTTTTCGGCATACGCGGCCATGTAAAAGGAACTAATTTGTAATGAATCGCCAAATATATTCCGAATAAAAAGGCGATCCCTTGGGAAATCACTGTTGCATAAGCCGCTCCGGCTATGCCGAATTGAAATCCAGAAATAAATAATGGATCCAAAGCGGCATTTAAAAGAACAGCCAAAACAACAAAATAAACCGGGGCTTTGCTTTCTCCAAGCGCACGCATCAATGTCGCCACAAAATTGTAGCCGAATAAGAAAATAATTCCAAGAAAATTAATTCGCAAGTATAAGGATGCATCTGCAATTAAACTGTCAGGTGTTCCAAGCAAAAATAAAATCCGTTCGGCAAAAATAAATCCAAAAACTCCAAGCAAAATCGATAATATAAACAGCGTGACAACAAAGGCATTCACATACCGTTTCAACCCTTGTTCATCACGTTTTCCTTTTAATTGGGACAAAATCGTTAATGTTGCTTGGTTGATCCCGATAATGAAAGAAAGAATTGTGAAAATGACAGTTCCAGAGAGAGACACCACCCCTAATGCACGAGCCCCCAGCAAGTTTCCAACCCATAAACTGTCAATTATTTGATACGAAACTTGAAGCAAGTTCGTTAATAAAATAGGAGAGGAAAAAGTGATGAGCTGCTTTAAAATATTTCCTTCTGAGTAATCCGTCTGTTTCATCCAAGAATCACCTTTTTCTTTCATCTTACATTGACTCAGCCTTCGAATAAGCAAAGTGCCGCTCGGTGAAGGATTTACGACCACGTCCTGCTGAGAGCTTTTTTTGAACGAATGGGGCCCTCTTGCTTCCTTACTTTTATCAAGATTTATTCTTCATATATCATTTTTTTCGTCATGCCGCCGTCAATAATAATATTTTCTCCCGTAATAAAATCGTTGTCGGGATGAGTTAAAAACAAACACGCTCTGGCAATATCATCCGGTTTTCCGACTCGCTTTGCAGGATGCTGTAGATGATCGCGCTCAGTAAGCAGTTCATAGTTGTTCGTTTCAATCCAGCCGGGGCTTATACAATTGACTTTGATTTTGTCTTCCCCCAATGAAATAGCTAAAGCGTGTGTTAAAGCAACGATGCCGCCTTTAGACGCAGCGTACGCTTCCGAATCTTTTTCAGACATGAACGCTCTTGTTGAAGCAATATTAATGATCGAACCTCCCCTTTCATTTTCTCGCATATATTTTGCCGATTCCTTTGCAAATAAAAATACGCTGCGAAGATTTGTTTGTAATATGTCATCCCATTCTTCAACCGTTAGCTCATAAAGAGATTTAAATCTTGAAACACCTGCATTGTTAATCACAATATCGATTCTTCCCGTTGTATGTTTGACCGTTTCTATTAATTTGATGACGTCCTTATGATTTTTGACATCCGTTTTGATAAACGTCGCTCCATATTCCTCAGCTGTTTCCTTTCCTTTTTGTTCATTCACATCCGCTATCACAACTGTTGCTCCTTCTTTTGCATAGGCGGAAACGATCGCTTTCCCGATCCCTTGTGCACCGCCGGTTATAATGACTGTTTTTCCTGCAAAGACCATGTCGATTCCTCCTCTTATCGTTTTTTTAAATCCTGCTCTTGTTTTCGATTACTTCCGTTGGAAATAACAGGGTCAGCCCCACAATATTGAAAATTTTCATTTAAAGATAGACTTTTTTCGTTGAACGCAGAAACCGTCTAAAGATCTTTTATGCAAGCTTTTTTCCTCCTTTTCGCTTCGGCTGCTTAAAAGGTTGGTTTCACCATCTTGTGTTCGAGCTACTAGTTCAATCTGGCTGCAAAGCTGGAAGCTTGCAACCTTCCCCTCCCCTAAATCGAAAAAAGAGTCCCCCTTGAAAAAGATTGACTGTTAGCTCAGAAGACACGCAGCCTGATATAAAAAGATCCACTCTACTCGCCTAAACGGAAGCGAATTAATTTTTTTGTATTGCCTTTTTTCGGCTGCAGATTTTTACATTTCTTCTATTTAGTCGCTTGATAGATAGCTCACTCATTTATTATATCATTTATAAACTTAATCAATTGACAACAACGTGCAGCATACATAAAATACAATTAAACAGATCGGAATAAAAGTCAGAAAGGAGATACCTTTGGCAATTAAATTGACAACTGTTTCCATCTTTGTTTTCATGATTATCTCATGGCTGTTTGGCATCTATTCGCTGTCAAAGTTTTACACACCAACAATCATCATCCCGATTTTTAACAATTATTATTGGTCTACTCCATTTGTCGGAATGTTAGGTTTAACTGTTTTCTTTTCCATCGTATCACTAGCGGCATTTTTTATCTTGAAATATAAAAATTTTAGAAAACGAACCGCGATCTATTCTATAGCCTCCATTTTATGGATAGCTATTATCGCTGGGCAATTTAAAATTTTGTTGTTTAATCTCGGGATTTGCCATTAACTTTATGATATTATTAAATTTTAACTCATTCTAACTGGACCAGGAGTGAAGAAATTGGAGAAGAAGCTAGAGAAAGCAACATTCGCCGGAGGCTGTTTTTGGTGCATGGTAAAACCTTTTGACCAGTGGGACGGCATTGAGAAAGTCATTTCTGGTTATACGGGCGGGCATTTTGAAAATCCTACTTATGAACAGGTCAAAACAGGGACAACTGGGCATTATGAAGCGGTACAAATCGAATTTGACCCAACGGTGTTCCCATATGATAAGCTCCTTGAAATTTATTGGCAGCAAATCGATCCGACCGATGACGGCGGACAATTCCACGACAGAGGCAGTCAGTACAGGACAGCCATTTTCTATCATTCAAATGAGCAAAAAACGCTGGCAGAACAATCTAAACTCGCCTTAGCCAAAAGCGGAAAATTCAATAAACCGATCGTAACCAAAATTTTACCGGCTGCGCCATTTTACCCAGCAGAAGAATATCATCAAAATTTTTATCAAAAAAATCCAGAAGCATACAAAAAAGATCGGGAAATTTCGGGACGGGATGAATTTTTGCGAAAGCATTGGAAATAAAATGATCGAAACAGTAAAATCTTACAATAGATTTTACTGTTTTTTTGAATGGCCATCACTGATTATGCATTCATTCAGCTTCCTGATTTCCGGACATCCAAACGCATTTGTGTAAACGATTCCATTTTGTGTGTCAATGCAGCCTCTCACTTCCAAAATGTTACAAATGAAATTTTGAAAACGTTTTACAAAAATGATTGACTATTTTTTTAGCATAACTTATTATTGTAATTGACAAAAAATTACGAATATTACCAAAGAAAGGGGATGGTACAATGGAAACATTCGGAAAGGAAAAAGAACAGGGGGAGCGCATTCTCGATTATGAGAAAATTGTTGCAACGAGCAAATTTCAACAGTTGATTCAAAAAAAGCGGAATTTTATTGTACCCATTATAATCGTTTTTCTCATCACTTACTTTTTATTGCCGATTCTCACGGGTTATACATCCATCTTGGAGCATAAAGCAATCGGATGGATTACATGGACATGGCTCTATTCGCTTGGTCTTTTTGTCATGGTTTGGGTATTCGCTACGATGTATGTAAAAAAAGCGGAAACATTTGACCAATTGGCGGAAGAAATTATTGAAGAAAATATAAAATAAAATAAGGGGGCTGCACTTTCATGAGTGTACCAGCATTTATTCTGTTTTTAATCATCCTTTTAGTCACGTTATATATCACGTATTGGGCTGCAAAAAGAACAAAAACCGCAAACGAATTTTATACAGCCGGCGGAGGCTTGACTGGGTGGCAAAATGGACTTGCGATAGCTGGAGACTATTTATCAGCCGCATCATTTCTTGGTATCGCAGGCGCCATCGCATTGAATGGATTTGATGGTTTCTACTACAGCATCGGCTATTTAACCGCATATCTCTTCGTTCTATTCATCGTTGCAGAGCCTCTCAGAAATTTAGGAAAATATACACTCGCAGATATGATCAACTCAAGATTCAGTGAAAGAAAAGTCCGTGCAACAGCTGCTCTTAGTTCCATCACAATTGTTATATTTTATATGATCGCACAGCTTGTTGGTGCAGGTGCACTCATTAAATTGTTATTGGGGATTGAGTATTGGATCGCCGTATTGATCGTTGGAGTCATGATGACCATTTACGTATTATTTGGTGGAATGACTGCAACTAGCTGGGTGCAAATCATAAAGGCTGTATTGCTTATGGCAGGAACGGTCATTATTTCATTCCTTGTTTTATTGAAATTTAACTTTAATATCGTTGGCATGTTTAACGAGATGTCACAAGCGACTCCACACGGCGAAAACTATTTACATTCAGGAATTGTATTTAAAAATCCGCTCGATTTACTTTCAATGATGCTTGCCTTAGTGTTGGGAACGGCAGGGCTTCCTCACATATTAATGCGCTTTTTTACCGTTAAAGATGCACAAACTGCACGTGCGTCAGTAGTTAATGCAACTTGGGTTGTCGGAATCTTTTATGTCATGACAATCTTCTTAGGATTCGGTGCAGCCAAATTTGTCGGTTCAGAAACGATTATAGCCGAAAATCCTGCTGGAAATATGGCGGCGCCGCTGCTTGCGAAAGCACTTGGAGGAGATTTCTTAATGTCCTTTGTTTCTGCAGTAGCTTTTGCAACAATATTAGCTGTTGTTGCAGGTTTAGTTTTGTCTGGTGCGTCCGCATTCGCGCACGACATTTATGGACAGATCATTAAAAAAGGAAAAGCTACGGAAAGACAGCAAGTGTTAGCTGCAAGATGGGCTTCTGTAGGCGTTGCCGCATTTTCAATCCTGCTAGCCCTTGGCGCTCAATCATTAAATGTTGCATTTCTTGTGTCTCTTGCGTTTTGTGTAGCGGCAAGCGCTAATTTGCCCGTCATTGTTTATACGATTTATTGGAAAAAATTTAACACTGCCGGAGCGGTCACTGCCATGCTGGCTGGTTTAATTACAGCGATTGTATTAGTGTCAATCAGCCCAAATGTCATTCATCCTGAAGCTGGAAAAGCCTTTTTTGTCGGCGATCCTATTTTCCCGCTGACAAACCCAGCGCTCATATCAGTACCAGCAGGTTTTATCGGTGGTTTGATTGGTACGCTTGTTTCCGCCAAGCGGGATGAGAAAAAATATGCTGAAGTGACGTTTAAAGCCAATACTGGATATAAAGAAGCCGAAATGTAAGCGCTTGAAAAATAGATGAAGGGGGTGTCTGATAAGTCGTTTTTACGGCTTATTGACGCCCCATTAATGTTTTAGAAACGTTGATATATCGGTGTTGTTTTCAATGGCGATTTGACTTTCTGGACAGCCCCCTTCAACTTTAAAACATGAAAAAGCCCATTTGAAATCATTAAAAAATGGGCTTTCATAATTTCATAATGAAAAAAACAATCCGTTCTCGTGCTTCTTCTGAATCCTTTCTCTGTTTTATATGCGTCAAAACGAGATGAGCAGATCTTTGTTTCACACTTTCTGTATGTTGCTTCCCCTCATCTTTCCAGCAGTATTGGATCAGAAAAATTCGCCAAATCAAGTGAGATCATCTGAAAAATGCTTGAAAGACGCGGCAGTCGCGTCTTTCTAGAAATATGTGCAGCTATGAGGAAAATCTGTCCAATTTTTAATTTTTTGAAAAAGGGGGCGGTTAGTGACGTCAAATTTTCATAATGCCGCCTGTGCTAGCAGATGTAACCAGTTTGGAATAGCGAGCTAAGTAACCGGTTTTCACTTTTGGCTCAAAGCCTTTCCATTCCGCTTTTCGTTTGTTCCATTCCTCTTCTTTAACATGCACATCAATCGTCCGTTTTTCAATATCGATCACAATACGGTCTCCTTCTTTTACAAAGGCAATCGGTCCGCCTTCCGCAGCTTCAGGTGATACGTGACCAATCGATAAACCGCGGGATGCACCGGAGAAACGTCCATCCGTGATGAGAGCAACTTTCGGTCCAAGACCCATCCCAACAATTTGTGATGTCGGCGCAAGCATTTCAGGCATTCCCGGGCCTCCTTTAGGACCTTCGTAGCGAATGATGACAACATCCCCTTCTTTTACTTTTCCTTTCGCAATTCCTTCAAGCGCTTCCTCTTGAGAATCAAAAATTACGGCAGGGCCGTCAAAATGAGTGATTCCTCCTTGAACGCCGCCTGTTTTAATGATAGCGCCATCTGGAGCTAGGCTTCCAAATAATACGGCAAGTCCGCCTTTTTCAGAAAACGGATTATCAATTGGGCGAATAACGTTGTAATCTTTTACTTCGCATCCGGCAATATTTTCACCGAGCGTTTTTCCTGTTACTGTCATGCAGTCTAAATGAAGAGTTCCTTCTTTTTTCGTCAACTCATTTAATACGGCGGAAACTCCCCCAGCTGCATGTAAATCTTCAATATGAACATCAGATGCCGGTGCAAGCTTTGCTAAATGAGGCACTCTTTCCGCCACTTCATTGATCCGTTCAAGCGGATAATCAACGCCTGCTTCATTGGCAAGGGCTAAAGTATGCAAGACCGTGTTGGTCGAACCACCTAACGCCATATCTAAAGCAAATGCGTTATCAATTGCTTTTTCCGTCACAATATCACGAGGTTTTAAATCCATTTCGATCAATTTCATTAATTGTTTTGCCGTTTGTTTAACAAGTTCTTTCCGTTCAGGCGAAACAGCTAAAATCGTTCCGTTCCCTGGCAGGGCCAAACCTAATGCTTCAGACAAACAGTTCATTGAGTTTGCTGTAAACATGCCTGAACAAGATCCGCAAGTCGGACAGCCGTACATTTCAAGTTCTTTTAATCCGTTTTCATCTATTTTTCCTGATTGATAAGCTCCTACTCCTTCAAAAACTGAAGATAGGGAAATTTTCCGGCCGTCGCTTGTTCTTCCGGCAGCCATCGGTCCTCCGCTGACAAAAATCGTCGGAATGTTAATCCTCATAGCTGCCATCAACATACCAGGCGTAATTTTGTCGCAGTTCGGAATGCAGACCATGCCGTCAAACCAGTGTGCATTGACGACTGTTTCAACAGAATCAGCAATAATTTCTCGGCTTGGCAGTGAATAGCGCATGCCGATATGCCCCATTGCAATTCCGTCATCGACACCGATCGTATTAAATTCAAATGGCACGCCTCCAGCTTCGCGAATCGCTTCTTTTACAATCTTTCCAAATTCTTGTAAGTGAACATGGCCTGGAATAATGTCCACATATGAATTAACAACCGCAATAAACGGTTTATCAAAATCTTCTTCTTTTACACCAGCTGCGCGCAACAAGCTTCGATGCGGTGCACGGTCAAACCCTTTCTTGATCATGTTGCTGCGTAATTGCGCCAAAATAAATCCCCCCGCTTTTAATTCCTTTTTTAATTTTCAATTAATTTTAATATTTAAATATTATACTACTATTTTATTTTTTTCACAAAGGTTTTTATTATGGTCTTTTTCATTAAAAAAAGAGGAATCGTATGAGCCGCTTCCTCTTGTCATTGCAAATAATCAATCTCCATCAAATAAATCCCCAATTCCGCCTAAAATGCTGCCTTCATCTTTGCCTCCACTTTGCGCGGCCAAAACTCTGTCAGCTAAACGGCTGAAGGGCAATGATTGCACCCAAACAGAACCCGGTCCACGTACGGTTGCGAAAAACAGACCTTCGCCGCCAAAGAATGCCGTTTTCACTTTGCCGACAAATTCGATATTGTAATCAACATCTTTTGTCATTGCTACTAAACAGCCTGTATCAATTTTAAGTTTTTCTCCTGGGAGCAAATCCTTCTGGATAATCGTTCCGCCTGCATGAAGAAAAGCTAATCCATCTCCCTCAAGCTTCTGCATAATAAACCCTTCACCGCCGAAAAATCCTGTCCCTAATTTCCGTTGAAATTCAACTCCGACGGAAACCCCTTTTGCAGCGCAAAGAAATGAATCCTTTTGACAAATGACCTTCCCGCCGAATTCCTTTAAATCAAGCGGAATAATTTTTCCGGGATACGGAGCGGCAAAGGAAACATGTTTTTTTTTCATCTGATGATTTGTAAACACTGTCATAAATAAGCTTTCTCCAGTAATCAAACGCTTTCCTGCGCCAACAAGTTTACCTAATAAACCTTTTGATTGATTACTTCCGTCACCAAAAACTGTTTCCATTTCAATACCATCGTCCATCATCATCATGGCGCCGGCTTCTGCTATGGCGCTTTCGCCAGGATCAAGTTCAATTTCGACAAATTGCATATCGTCTCCATGAAGTTTGTATTCAATTTCATGAGCGACCATAGTTTCACCCCAATAATTGTAATTTTTTGAATATGTAATATACTCATCATAGCTCTTTTTCATCCATATTGCCATAATTTTTTTAAGAATCTCTATGACCATAGAACCAGTGCATAATACCACTTTGAGCAATCCGTTCGATTTCTTTTTTCAATCGGGCTTCGGTGCAATATGAATGTTTTGTCCTAGGCAAGGAAAAAGAATTGCTTGCAGCAAAAAAGCCAAAGGATTAACGGCTGCTCAGTTAAACGATATATCTACTTCATTTGCAAAATGCAGATGTAAAATAAAGTTTGATAAATAATCGTCTTATATAAAATTGAAAGTTTGATCAAAAATCCTGTTTATTTAGAATTTATCCTTTAAAAAAGCAAAACAGAATTTGATCGAATTTAATCGATTTAGGAGCGAGAAAATCAGCCTCTAAATCCGAAAAAACTAATGAGGTATTGGTACAGCTCGAACAGTTAATACAGGGCTGACCAGTTTATAAAGATAATATAAAAAGTTAATTGATGAAATTATCTGAGTAATAGATTTTCGAATAAACTAACATCACTGGATATGGAATATTCGTTCTGGATCGCTGCTGAAATAATTTCGCAGAAGCAATTTGAGAAATTATAGATAATACCGTTAAACAGTTTCTACTTCATAGGTATACTGTTGCCCGTGATTTTATTAGGTATTAAGCGGGTTTCTACAGTATCGTAATCGTATGAGAATGTGCATTGAACCCAAATGAGGAAAAATGAAAAAACGGTTGGATTTCTGCTGATCATTTCTGTAACTTTGCAGCAATCTTCGTCAAATGGTCGGAAGCACCGGCAACTATACTAAGTATGTATCGCATGTATTTAGCCTCTATATTATTGTTGCCAATGATCTATGTAAATAGGAAATATTTAGTAAGATTTCCAAAAAGGAATGGCTGATTTTATTAGCTGCAGGTGTTTTTTTAGCCTTACATTTTGCTTTGTGGTTTGAATCTTTGAAACTGACAACTGTGGCCAGTTCGACGATAATACTTTTTTTGCAGTTCTATAGTCGCTTTGTTAGGAGGATTTTTAATTTGCAAAGATAGAACAACTATTTCAACTTTAATCGCTATCGTGATTTCAATTATAGGAGTAGTTATGGTTGGTTGGGGTGATTTTGGGCTTAATCGCCAATCAGTCATTATTGGTGATATTTTATCCTTTTTAAGTGTTTGGCAATTGTTTGTTATTTATTAATCGGACAAAATACGGTAAAGCTGATTTCTCATTGGATTTACAGTTTTTGTGTATTTTTTTGCTGCAGTTACTTTAACGATTTAAACCTTTTTGCGAATGTACCCATCAGCGGTTATGATTCAAAGGAATGGGGAATTTTTTTGTTGCTGGCAATAGTCCCTACAATCGCTCATGTAATATATAATTTTTTATTAAAGTATGTAAACTCAGCCACTATCTCGATGAGTGTTTTATTTGAACCTATAGGAGCTACAATTTTAGCAGCAATCCTATTAGGTGAAACTGTTGTCGGTTTGCAGATTGCAGGCGGCTTCTTTGTTTTATTAGGTGTATTTTTATTTTTACTTCAACAAAGGAAAGCAGCTGCAAATGAATCTTATCGTGCAAATAATATAGAATGATTTCTTGTCTTTGATAAAAATTCCTATGTAAAGCTGGAGAATAGTATGTGAAACATACACTTCAACAATTCGGGGCTTTAGTTGAAAACATCTGAGCCTTCATCGTAAAAAAATTAAAGATTGAAGAGAGCTTTTTCGCCAAAAACAAATGCTCAATCCCTATCATGTGCAGAACTTCCATTTTCGGATTCTCACTTATTTGATCACATTTACTTTCTCTGCAGCCGTGAAAGGCTGTAATCATAAATATCTTCATGTCAACATAAAGGAGGACATCGAAACTTCCAGCGCTCAAAACAATTGATGTCCTCCCCTTCCTAGCTTTATTCAGTTAACTTTTTCCAATACTAATTCAAGACAAATCCGAGCATTCGCTCCTAAATTGCTCGTCATTCTTTGTCGATAACTTTTACGGTCGTAAAATCGGCAAAATAATGGAGCCCTGAACAGCTCGGAATTTTCAGATCTATCAATCAACATCAAGTCCGTTGTTCCTCTAAAAGCCGTTTATGAATCCAAATCGCTGCTTGGATTCCATCCCCCATTGCGATTGCAGCTTGTTCCGAGTGAGCCGCAACGTCTCCGGCTGCCCAAACATTTTGGACGCTCGTTTCTTTCGTCCGTGCATGGATGACTAGATGCTTATTTTCTAATCGCTCGGCGCCGAGCTGAGCGGCAAGATCTGAATGAACGCGATTGCCGCCAAATCCGAGGAAGCCTCTATCCGCGAAAAGGCGTCTTCCGCTTTCCAATTCAACTCCCTTAAACCATTCACCGTCTCTCATCACTTTCGTTAACCGTTCTTTTATGTATTCGATATTTTTATTAGAAAGTTCATTTTTTAATGCAGCATTAATTTCTTCTCCATCATGATTCACGTAATGAATGTCTTTCGTCCAGTACGTTAGTGAGAGAGCCAGCTTCGCTCCTGCTTTTCCTGCCCCCATTACAATGACCGATTTCCCATCTACTTCATATCCATCGCAATCAGGGCAAACATATACCGAAATGCCTAAACAATGCTTTATTTCTGACAGCACTTCTGGTATGCGGTCGGTAACCCCTGTTGCAATCAGCAATTTTTTTGTTTTGTATATGCTGCGATCGTCCGTTTCGATAAGGAAATCTTTTCCTTGCTTTTCGACTTTTGCTGCCAGCTTTTTCAAAAATTTTACTCCGTATTTTTCTGCATGTTCTCTTCCAAGAGTACGCAGTGTCTGTCCGCTTACCCCGTCAGGCCACCCTAACAAATTATGATAGCTTCTGCATAGCGTCGATCTTCCGTTCATCTTGTCGATGACTAAAACATTATGTTTATACCTTCCAAGCATAATGGCCGCAGATAAACCGGCGATCCCGCCGCCAACAATGATGCAATCGTATGTTTTCACTTTTCCACCCTTTCAGTCAACCTTGCAAAAAAGGCGTTAATGTTTTGATCATTTCAGCTATTTTTTTTCTATTTCTTACATACATGTTTTTTGCTTCCGTATTTTCAGTTTGCAGAGCGTATAATTCAAAATCTGCCTCCACTTTTTTAAGGGATGAAAGTAGAAGCTGTTTTTCAACAGGTTCAGGCACTTTTACTTTATCATCATATAAATCAACAGTGAGTTGTCCATATGAATCGACTTGGGCTAAAAAAACATTCTCGACGGCGACTCCTAATTGATCGAGTTTTTCTTTCAGCCATCTTCGATTCAAACCGGTCGTTGAAAGAGCTTCGTCCATAATTTTTCCGTCCATTATGACGGTTTGCGGTTCTTTAACAGGGGCAACGTTCGTTTTGATATCTCCTACCGTTATAGGCTGTTTTTCTTTTTTTAGCAAAATACTCAGTTCACCAGTAGTTTCCAAAATAGCAAATTCCACATCACTGGCATGATGGACATTATTTTTCCTCAATTGTTCCAACAAAGCGGCCAAAGGATATTTTTCTTTCTTTAAATTTTCCTCCATGATTTTTCCGTTTTTAATAAAAACGGTCGGTTTTCCTTCAATAAATTGCTGAAACGACGGACTTTTCATGGAAATGAATGAAATAATAACCGGAATCATCACCCATATGGCAATGCTGATAATACCGTTTGTTAAATTTAAATTCGTATCCATTGACAGTGTCCCGGCAATGTCACCAATGGTAATGCCGACGACGTATTCAAAAAAGGAAAGCTTGGAAAGCTGTTTTTTTCCCAATAGTTTGGAAATGAAAAATAATCCAGCTATTATGGCAAGTGAACGAATAATGACTTCAACCCACTCTGGCATGTTCATCCCTCTTTTCAAAAGCCTTTATACTCAGGTTCCTCAAACTCCAGCTCTCCAATTCGAGACTTTACATCATTGATAATTTCTTCAGATATTAACATGTTTTCGTGAAAAACTCGTTTCGTTTCTTCATCAGTTGACGTAATGGCCAAGTTTTGCAATCCCGCATGAATGCTTTTTAAACTGGCCAGCGTTTGCTTGACCTGTGATGCTACTGTCAATTCAATCACCCCTTCGGTTTAAATAAAAGCGCTCCGATAAAACCAAAAATAATAGCTGCTGAAATACCGGAGCTAGTCACTTCAAACATACCTGTTAAAACGCCGATCAATCCATGTTTTTCTGCTTCTTGCAACGCTCCATGAACGAGAGAATTTCCGAAGCTTGTAATCGGAATGGTTGCACCTGCACCCGCAAAATCGATAAATGGTTCATAAAGCCCGAAACCGTCCAAGATGGCTCCAATCACGACAAACGTACTTAATGTATGAGCAGGTGTTAAATGAAACACATCAAACATGATCTGTCCAATTACACAAATTAATCCGCCTATGACAAACGCCCAAAAAAATGACGCAACCAAATGTTTCACCCCCTGAATTCAATGGACACAGCGTGTGCAATGCACGGAATGGTTTCATTTTGCTGGAACGTTAGCGGAGAAAGCAGCGCCCCAGTTGCGACAGCGAGAATTCGCTTCAGCTCGCCTTTTTTCATCCGATTTAATAAATGGCCGTATACGACAATTGCCGAGCAGCCCGCCCCGCTTGCACCGGATAAAACTGGTTGTCCTTCCCGATAAATCATTAAACCGCAATCCTGAAATTTTTCCTCATCCATTTGAACTCCATTTTTTTCAAATAATTCAAGAGCGACGTTGCGTCCGATTTTTCCTAAGTCGCCTGTTACAATTAAATCATAGTAGTCCGCATCAATATTTAAATCGCGGAAATGCGCTTCTATCGTATCAACTGCTGCCGGCGCCATCGCACCGCCCATATTAAACGGATCAGACATGCCTAAATCGACCACTCTGCCAATCGTTGCCGAGGTCACGGCAGGTCCTTTCCCTTCATTGCTTAACAAAGCAGCTCCTGCACCCGTGACTGTCCACTGTGCAGTCGGTGGCTTTTGCCCACCGTACTCGGTCGGATAGCGAAATTGTTTTTCGATTGCCGTATTATGGCTGGCCGCACCAGTCAGTAAATATTTTGCTCCGCCGTAATTGACGATAAATGCGCTTAATGCCAGCCCTTCCATCGACGTAGAACAAGCGCCGAAAATGCCGAGATAAGGAACGCCGAACGTTCTTGCTGCAAAGCTGGACGGGGTGATTTGATTCACTAAATCTCCGGAAATAATAAATTCCACCTGTTCTTTTTCAATGTTTCCTTTTTCTATTGCTTTGTAAAACGCTTCTTCAAAAAGCACTTTATGAGCTTTTTCATAAGAGTCCTCACCCAACCACAAATCTTCGTGAAGAAGATCAAAATCGTCGGCTAGTCTGCCATTTGCTTCAAACGGCCCGCCAACGGTAGCGGTTGAAATGATCACGGGTTGATTATGAAATACCCAAGTGCGATGTCCTTTCAGCATTTCAAAAACCACCCCATTTAATTAAAATCGTTTTGATTAAAGCAACTACAAATGCAGAAAATGTTCCAAATAAAATAACAGATCCGGCCAATTTAAACATGTTCCCGCCTACACCGAGGACAAATCCTTCTGTTCGATGCTCAATCGCTGCAGAAATAACAGCATTTCCGAACCCTGTGACTGGTACAGCGCTTCCGGCACCGCCAAATTGAGCAATCCGGTCGTAAACACCAAATCCGGTCAAAAGCATAGATAAAAAAATCATCGTGGCAACAGTCGGATTTCCAGCGGTTTGTTGAGTAAAATGAAAAAAGTACATGTAAAAAAACTGTATCGCTTGTCCGATGGAGCAAATAATTCCACCGACTAAAAAGGCTCGTAAACAGTTTTGGACAACAGGTCTTTTCGTTTCATTTTTTTTCTCCAATTGATAGTATTCCTGCATGATTTTCGTTTGAAGTTTTCTTTGCTCATTCGCCATCGAAAACACCTTCTTATGTTTCTTCTCTGCTCAATTGAATAATGTTTTCCACTTTCTTGTTCATTTCACGCTTGTCCAGATTTTCCAGTTTGTTAATTAATTTTTCTGTTTCCCAATAAATTTTCATGTCGCTTGAAACGGTGACATCATAATCTCGGAAAGATTTTTTTAATTTTTTTTCAATTGTTTTTTCCTTTTGTTTTAATTGAAACCGTTTCATATGATCTAATTGAAAAGCAAGCAATAGCTTGCGGTCTGTATTGACGCTTATGGCTTTGGGAACTCCATCATAGCTTTCCGCAATTTCCTCCGCCTTTTTCGCGACCTTTTGATTAAAAGGAGCGTTCTTCGTCGAATAATTGATTTTTGTCGGTTGTTCTAAAGTCGGATCGACCATATCGTTCTGTTGGCATGCTGAGAAAACAAAAAGGAAAGTGAAAAAGAATATAAAATGTTTCATCCTGACCAGCTCACTCTTATTTGTGATGTGTTGAAAAGGTTGGTAAATACCAACCTTTACTGTTGTCTATATTGAGGCTCTTCATTCTGGATTTGCTGCAAGCGAGTATTAATCAAATCAACGATTGACTGTGTTTGCTGCGCAGCCTGTTGATAAATCTGTTTTGCTTGCTTGTTTTCCGTTTGCAGTGCAAACGTTTCAAAGCTTGCTTGAGCACTTTTTAATCCTGCTAATGTTTGTTGAACTTGAGTTGAAACTGTCAATGTCAATTCCTCCTTTTTGTTGTTACAAGTTTAATATTTCCTAAATGCCCAAAAGTAAAAGAGGGATGTTCTTCCCTTATATCCATTTTATTCCGCATTATTATTTTGATTTTTCAGGCATAATGACAGCAGGTGCCGAACCAGTCCCGCCGCTGTTGTAAAACTGCGGAACTTTTCCTTCAATAAATAAATCACCAATTTTCACTGAATTTTCTATTTCCATATCTTTTGAAATCGAAGGAATAATGACGTTAATTTTAACTAAAATGTCCATATATATTTCTAAATAAGCGTTATTAATGCCAATTTCCTTATATTTTGTGCTAATTTCTGAATTAACTGAACCAATAAGTTCAAAGCGTACGGGAACTTCGGGACCTAAATGGGAGATGAGCGCATTGTTCGTTATTAATCCGAGTGGAATATGATAAACCAGGCCTTTTCCATCTGGGTTTTGATTGACGGGGATGCCGTCTTCCGATTCAACCTCCACATTCCCATCTAAATATTGCTGAATATAAACGGTCGCATCTGAAATAAGACGGTTATAAATTTGGGAATTAAAGCTGTAAGTCGCCGTTTCGTCTGATTTCTTTTCATGAATAATGATCAATTCCTTCATATCAAGTTTTTCTGCTATTTTTTTCGAAACAGCATCATGAATTGCATGTTCGGCAATTTGCCTCGTCTTTGTTTCCGCTATTCTGACCAATGTCGGTTCAATAATGGCATTGATCAGCCATAAGCTGTATGCTGTCAAAACATTGAAAATGACAAATGTAATTAAAAAAACATATTTAGCCGGCAGAGGGCCGCGTCTTCGTCGTCTTCTGAATTTTCGGTACAAAAGAATTTCCCTCCCTTTGTACCAATATATGTAGAAAAGAAAGCTGATTAGAAGCTAAAATAAAATTGGAATCAACTGTAACTAATAAAGAATCGTGAAAAAACAATACTATAACTGTTGGAAGATGTTCTTCCAAACACAACTTAGGAAGAGGTGCTTTTATAATGAGAAAAATGGGGTCCCTCTTCAAAATGGGAAAAAAAGGCTCCATGTTTCCTAAGAACCGGCAAAGAAACAGCATGATGTGGATTTCTTTAGTCGGTTTGGGGGCTGCAGCATTATACGGATTTGGCAGACGACAAAACTTATTCGCTAACATCATCAAACCGCTGCAACAAAAATTTGCAAACAGTCAAATTCAACAAATCATGCCAAACCGATAAAAGAAAACGGCCGATTTTCTTTCTCATGTTTGAAAGAAAATCGGCTTTTTTTGTAATATGTGTCAGTTGAAACTTTTTCACCCCATCGCTGTTCTAGATTTCCATCGATTTGTGAATTTTCTCCTCCAGCTTCTATTAAAAAGAAAAGGCAACCAATCCATTGAGTTCCTTTGAAAAATTTGTATAATAGAGTAGTTGGTAATTGTTCGAGTATCTAAATATTTTTGTTTTTACAATGCAGGAGGTGCCATCAAATCCATGAAGGATTCTGCCGTTCATACCGCCAAGCCGCCGCTTTGGACAAAATCATTCATTTTGTTAATTATCGGAAATTTATTTATTTTTATGAGCTTTCAAATGCTTTTGCCTACTTTGCCGCCGCAAGCGAAAGCAATTGGAGCATCGGACATTGAAATCGGGCTTGTTACAACCCTTTTTTCCATCGCTGCTGTTGTCATTCGACCGCTCATTGGTTTTCTTCTTGAATCAGCGAAACGAAAATGGCTCGTTATAACTGGAGCTGTAGGCTTACTCTTTTTAACCCTTTCATACTCGCTTACATCGATTGTTTTTTTATTTTTAATTGTCCGCCTCCTTCACGGTTTTGCCTGGGGCTGGTCAACAACAGCAAATGGAACGGCAGCTGTTGAATTGGTTCCAACGAAACGCCTCGGAGAAGGAATGGGCTATTATGGTTTATCTATCACCATTGGGATGATCATCGCTCCTAGTTTTGGCATTTTGCTTTTTCAACATTTAGGATTCCAGCCGCTCATCATCGGTTCCGCCATTTTCGGTGTCATATCGATTATCGCCCTTTCATTAGTTCAATACAAAACGCCAAAGTCTGTTTTAGAAAAATCAATACATGTAAAGGATTTTTCTTTTTTTCGCTCACTCATTGATAAACATGGGGCGTTTCCTGCACTGATTACATTATTATCAGCTTTCGGTTATGGGGGAATTGTCACGTTTATCGTCATATTCGGCCAAGAAAGAGGGATCGATCAAATCTTCTTATACTACTTATGTAATGCGTTGGCGGCAACTGCTGTACGACCAATTTCAGGAAGGTGGTTTGATCGAAGCGGTCCTTGGCTTCTTGCCATTGTTTGCTCATTCTTAACATTTATCGCCTTTTGGGTTTTATCTTTCACATACTCAGTCGGAATGCTTGTTTTAGCTGGTATTTTATTTGGCGCCGGTTTTGGGTCACTGCTTCCTGTTTTGCAATCATGGGTGCTTTCTAAAACACCTGCCGATCGGAGAGGAGTCGCAAACGGAATGTATTATTCAGCATTGGATGGAGGAATAGGAATAAGTGCGGTTTTTCTAGGCTTCTTATCATCCTATGTTGATTTAGGAACGATTTTTCAATTATCAAGCATTTGTTTTTTCATTGTTATTCTGCTAGTTTTAATTGATTATTTAAAAGAGAAAAAGAAAACGGACAAGCGGGAAAACCAGCAAGTTCATGCCAAATCGTTTTCGTAACGAGCATTGACAGATTCAAAGCTTGCGACTCCCGCGCCCGTTTCGCGCCGGCAAGCTTGCGGTCGAGGCCGTCTAAGCAAAAGAAATGCTCGGAGTCTCTCGCTTTCTTTGCGCTGTCAAAATTGGGGCACCCGTCAGTTCGTTGATGATGATAGAAAAATTTTTTATGGAAGAAAGTCTTTTCTTCATTCCCGAATTTTTAACGCCCTAATCCGATTCAAGGCTGCCGCTAATTCAAATCTTCTTACATACGCCAATTCACCTTGATGACCATGATGGGCCGAAAAACTTTGGAGACCGTCCTGATTGATCTTATTTTCTACGAAATCAAGCAATTGTGATACTGTTAAGCGTCTGTCAAAAAGGTTTGTCCGTTCGATATACGATAATATTTCTCCAATCATTCTTGTCTGGCTTTCGTCGACCAGCTGTTCTACATAAGATAAATCAATTTTTTCTAGTCCATATTGAATTTCAGAAAGCCGGCAAGCAATTTTAGATTTTTTCCCTTTTCTGCTGTTCAAGCTGCCTGATTCCGGAATACGAAGCTTCCATTCTCCAAATTTCTCCCCTCCTTCATGCTTTCTTCCGGTTTTAATTTGACAGGCAATCTGTTTTGCTTCATGTGTGACGTCATAAGGCTTATAATGATCCATTTTAATTACGCGATCCGCAACGGAAAAGTAATCTCCCGATCCGCCCATAACTAAAATTGTTGAGACATCAAAATCCTGCTTCAATTGTAAAACTTTATCGATAAATGGAGTAATGGGCTCATGCTCTTTATGAATTAATGCTTGCATTCTGGCGTCCCGAATCATAAAGTTTGTTGCACTTGTATCCTCGTCGATCAATAATGTTTTTGCTCCTGCTTCTAGCATTTCCATTATATTGGCTGCCTGCGATGTACTGCCGCTTGCATTTTCCGTAGAGAAGGATTTTGTGCTTTTTTGAAACGGCAGATTGTTAATAAAAGCGGAAATATCCACCTTCTTTATACTGCGGCCATCTTCGGCACGTATTTTGCATGCTGAACGGTCCGTCAAAACAAATTCACGGCCGTCCCCTTCAATATGGTCATAAACACCATGCTCGAGCGCCTTTAATAAAGTGCTTTTTCCATGATAACCTCCTCCAACGATCAAGGTGATGCCTTTGTATATAGCCATGCCCTTCAACGGTTCTTGCCGATGCGGAACAGGAATTGAGACTTCCATTTCCTTTGGACTTTGAAAAGGAACAGCGCCCTTCAACGGCTGATCACTTACGCCGCTTGCACGCGGCAAAATTGAATTATTTGCAATAAACGCTATTATTCCTCTCTCTTTCATATAGGAGCGGATCGCCATTTGCTGATCGCAAAGCTGAATCGCGCTCTCAATATCTTTCCCCTTCACAGAAAAGACAGAATGCCGCAAAATTTCGGGAAGTAGTTGAAAAAATATTTTTTTGGCTTCCTTGCCTAATATTGTTCTCCCTTGAGCCGGAAGACCGATTGAAAGACAAACTGTAATATCGTTTTCTCCTATCTGAACAGCTGTCCGTTCTAACACCTTCTGCCCCGGTTTGTCAATCATGATCAGCCCGCTTTTTCCAGAGCCGCGTACGTTATTTTTCAAATTAGAAATAGCTTGAAATACTTCGCGGACAATCATATCTTCACATCTTATCTTTCTTTGCCGGCTGTTTGTCCATTTTTGTAAAAAAGCCGTTTTGCTTCTAGCGATCAATATTCTGATTTTCGAAGGACTCGCAAACGGATCGCCCTGTACATAATCGATCAACAATTCAAAATCAGGAAACTTGTACGAGCCTTGAATCTGTTTGTACGCTTTATATCCTTTGCCATCGATTTGTTCCAGCTTTTTTGCAAGATTGATCATAATACTCCTCCATATTTATGCAAAATTGTCTCGTATAGCTTTTTCAATAATTGCTTTTGAGCGGTCCAGCTCTGCTTTTAGTTGTCTTTTATATTGTTTTGCTTTTTCATAATCGACAAACTGATAATAGACAACCTCTTGAAACTCGGCTCCTTCTTTTTTTCGTTTAATTTGTTTTAAAATGCCGTCTTTTATTAAATCATGAAGCGCTTTGTACAGCTCAGAATGATTCGGACGGTAGCCATACGGGCGAAACTCTTCCCGCAGTTCATCCAATATTTTAAAACCATACAGCCGCTTCTTTTCCGTCATCGTGATTAAATATAATTTTAAAAAAGCGCGCTGCTTCAATAAAAAGCCGCTAGGTTTTCTTTTTTCCGTCATCTCTCCATCCATCTCCTTTTTACAATAATATAATTATGTAAACTTATAGTTTTCCGATCCTTTTATTTTAATCATAATATAAGTTCATATAAAAATATATCTTTTTTTCATTTAGAACATTGTTTGCAAAATGAATTGTCACACAATATGACAAGACCTCCATGCTATTTGTTAAAATATTTGTTTAAGCATAAAGTGGAATGGCATTCGGCTGTTGGTTAATTCGAAAGTCTTTTCCTCTACCACCGAATCTTGACCTTTTTAAAATTTAGATTGCATCTCGGAAGCATCGGGCATGAACATTTTTTATTCACGCAATAATGAGTGTTACAAACAAGATGATTCTGTCTGAAAAAACGTAGATTAATGGGATGGATTACTTAAAATCATTATTCCTAACATGCCACCTTTTGAAAACCATTAGAAAAATTTAGGAGCAGCTTGACCAAGGGATCCAACCTTCATTATAATATTTCTATAAATTGCCAAAATCCTCATTCGGAAATACTAGTTTAAAAGAAATTACATGACTTTGTTTTCGGGTTTCATCACATAAGAATTCACGGGCTGCTTAGCTATGCAAGTTCGGTTGATTACAATTTGGCTTCCCGCTTTAGTACAATTGCATGATTTGTTGTTTATAGTCTACTTGAACTAAAAATTTTTGACCAACTAAGTACAGCCCATTCAGTTGCAATTTTAAACGAGGAAAGAATATTATTTGTGTGAAATTAAAGCAATTTTGAGAGGATAAGTTATGAATTTAATCTGACTGCTGCCGGAATTATTCTTGATGGTCTCTCTCAATGAAATTTCTTATGTTTCATGGTGATTGACTCTAACTGTAATAGCCTTTAGCCTCCTGCTGTTTTAATTTTTGTAATAAGGCGGAACACCTTTTCTTATAAAGGGGATAAATATGCTCAAATTAAAAAATGAAAGAATAATAAATTTACTTTCTTTTTGCCTGTTAGTGCTAGCAGTTGTGGCGAATTCATTTTTTTCCATTAAACAGTTTCAAGTGATTGAGCAATTTGATAAACTGCAAGCGAGCTTTCCATTGTTTGCACATTCGTTTGTTGCTGCTTTGTTAATTTTAATACAATTGATTGCGGGAATTACCGTGATCATAATCGAAACAATATTTGTTACTTATATTACAAATGTCATGACGAATAAAAAGTTTACATTTAGTAACTTTTTATCAGCCATCATTTTTGCGAATCTTGTTTCCATTTTATTAAATATGACGATCATTTCACTGGCTGGCTTTAATCAACTGCAAGATATTCAATGGCTGGGCTGGTTTCCAGGTTCGCAAATCCTATTGGTTGTTTTTTTCTACTTATATTTATCATATTTAGACAGTTCCACTTCCATCAGCCTAAAAATAAGACTGTGTACAATAATATTTTCGACCACTTATGGTTTGACGCTTATCATTCAAACGTTCATGACTGTTGTGCAATTTCAATGATCTTAGGAAGGTGCATAATATGGAAAAAAAATTTAAGGCTAAAATGAGAATATTGTTCGTAATCTCGATAATCGTTTTTTTAGTAGGAATTTTTAATCTGGTAAAAATTGTTACGAAAATGTTGGGGAATTGAAGAAGATGAAATACTTCAAATACAAGCGGTTAATGAAAAAAAGAAAAGCATTAGCAAATTTCGAGATTTTATTTGGGAATTTTCTAAATAAGTTTGCTGGCGGCGATAAAAAATTGCTGCTGGTCTTTCTCTATAACGTAAATGCAGTCATTACTTTCGCTTCGATGTTAGCACCGATTTTTGTCTATTTGCTCATTTATTTTTTTCATTCCTTTATAAATATAAATCCTTTTTATATCGCCACTATCTATTTTTTTATAACGCTTTTGTTCACTGATATTAATAATGATGATTACGATCATGTGGAACTGGAGAATATTTCTCAATGGATGTATAAAGCTCACAAAATTAAATTTCAATTACTGATTATTAAAAAATTGCTGTTAACATTTGGAACAAACATTTTGTCTTATTGTTTTTTTATGTTGATTTTTATGAGAGAATTTCATTTTAGTTACATAACCATTCTTTTATACGAGATTTTCTTCTTAATAGCTGTTTTTTTTACTATTATTGTAAAATTTTTATGGAGCAATCCTCAGATTGTCTTTTTATTTATTCACGGGCCGAACGCTACGAAAAAGAAAGAACATTTCATCCGGTATAAAAATGACCTGCATTTAGATCAGTATCAAGCGGCTTTATCCCGATCTTGTCAAAATAGAACTTACTACTTATATATATTGTATACTTATTTGTTTGCAGCTGCTTCTTTAGTTCTGATATGTATGATTCATTTTTATTTTAATATTCATAAATTGATTATCATTTCGGTTTATTTAGGAATTGAAAGCGCAATGATTAGTATGATATCTCAAGGAATCATAAATAGCTCAAAACTGTTAAACGACTGTAATTTAAGCGATTTTTATTATATAAAGAAGTTTGATCAAAAAACTTATTATGAGAATTCGCTTTCTAAATTTCTGTCAAGAAGGCTCATCGTAATCCTAATCAGTTATTATGCTGGTGTATTCCTCCTTTATGGATTTTCTTTATTTTCAGCTGTCACTGTTTTATGTTCAACAATCATTTACTTCTACACAATAAAAATCATTTCAAAAAGAGTCTATCGCTTTCAAAAATTATCAATAGAAGATATTAAAAACAATTTTTTTGTATATTTTTTTAATCCTTTAGAAGATTTATTCGTTTTAGGGTTGCCTTCTATTACATGCAGCGTTGTAGCTTTTTATTCAATGAAATTCGGCAGTATATATCCTATACTCTTTTTCTTTATTGTTTATTCACATTTTTTATTATTATATAATTTTCTGACAAAAGAGAGGTAAAACATGCTTGAATTGATCAATATAAAAAAAAGATATGGTGAATCAGCCTACATTTTTGACGGTATTAACTTAAAAATAGATAACATGAGCATTGTTGAATTACTTGGTGAAAATGGAATTGGCAAATCAACGTTGTTGAATATCATCGGTGGAATGACAACATTCGATGGGGACATCAAGTTAAACAATATTTCATTAAAGGACGATTTTCAAAAGTATATAAAAGGAGTCTCCTTAATTGGCAATACACCATTTTTATACGATTATTTAACAACGGCTGAAACAATTGATATGATCTTATCCTTCCTGAATGGGGAAAGATTAGATTCGTCTCTAGAAGGTCTTATAGAAAAAATTGGACTCTACAAATATAAAAATACCCTTACACGCGAACTGTCTTTAGGAACGAAACAAAAACTATCTTTAATTTTAGCACTTCTATCTTCGCCTAATTTGATTCTCCTTGATGAACCTTTTGTCAATTTCGATATTAGGTCAAGAAAAGTTATTCTCGATTATTTGAAAAATTACGTCATGCAAAACAAGGCAATTTTAATTTATGCCACTCATTCAACGGATGCTGATTTAACTGATTTTTCAAATCAAAAGATCATTTTAAAAAGGAATGAACAACTGAATACAGTAGTTTTAGAGTGCGGCAGCCGTGAAGCATAAATTTTGTATGCTCGGTTATAGGAAGTTCATTTTTCTTTTTGGGCTTTCTAAGGAACAGTTTCACCTTGATTTCCAGCCTTCTTTTTCCGCGATTTTACTAACATACAAATACTGTTTGAATCATTCTTTCATATAGCAGAATGAAAAACAAAAAAATTCCTAAAAAAACAGCATTTACGAGGATAGCTCGAGTAAATAGTAGTCAAAGCCTGATGAAACAGTTCATAAAGGAGTCCAAAAGCTATTCAAAACCAATCAATCTCTATAAAAATTGACCCTGCTAGAACAGTCGCTAATGTTAATGGAGATTTTCAAACTCAAGGGGCAGTGTCTTGGACTTATAAAGCCTTGGTTGGAAGATTGTTGTCTAGCTCTTTGGAGCGCTTCACGTGCATCGGGTTTGTCATCACGAGAGGAATGCCCTTCTCGTCAAGAAAGTAAGCGAGATTGAGCCAATAATGTCCCGTTGGCTCGATGCCAACGATCACTTCCGTTTTTTCAACTTCCTCCATCGCTTTCACGATGCACTGGTACAACCATTCCAATCCTTCTTTCGATTGCAGAACGGGAAACGGCTTTTTTAACACCCTCCCTCGCTCATCCACAAAGCAGGCATAATGCTTCTTTTTCGCGATATCCATGCCAACGATGAGCGTTTGATCGGTGACTTGATTAATCTTCTTGTTTGAGATAGAACTCATGTATAGTCCTCCTTGGTATCCAAATTAGGGGGCAATTAATCCGATTGACACCCCCGAATCATACCAAGAGGGCTTTTTTATTCAAGTCCCCGAAAAAACTTCTAACAGGAATGTTCCTTATAGGCTTTTGTTTATTCTTTGCTATGGCTGTTCCTAGCCTAATCATTTACTTTGTTTCTTTAGGAGTTAATCATTTCTTAGGAGACTATGTAAATTATAGCTCTCGGTCAGACTTATACATTTTTCTTTATTGGTAAGTGCAGTAGCACTCGTTTATATGCTCAGATTTATGGTAATTATTAAAGGACTCGCAGCATCGCTCATAATACCTAACTGGATCACTTACATTTTTGAGTTTTCTTTTGCATAGATAGCTGTGTATTTTCCATACAGTATGTTATAAATAACCATTTAAGTAATGTGTCCATTTTTCAAGGAGGAGAGTTACTTTTATCCTTTTTTGTTGCATTTTTATTTTTAGGGTGTGCCATTCTTTTCTAACCTAGATGATATATCAAGGATAAAATTGGGATAGACATAGTAGAAGTAGAAAATACTATGTCTTCATAAATATTAAGGAGGAGGATATGATTTTGAATTTTATTCATGGGCTAAAGAAAATGGATTAAGTAATGCAAAATACACTATTTTTGTACGTGAACAGCTTCAATTGATCGATTGTACAGCTGTTTGTATTATTTTAAAAGAAAGAGAGTAAAAAAATTCGATCAATGCTGTCAATCTTGGATATTACCAACAATGTTCTGCCTGAAACATAAAAGGAGCATCCAATAGATGAAAGTACGTCTGATTGGATGCTCCTTGAACTTCTTAAAAAAACTTTTTACGATCACGTTCTTCTTTTAAAATTTCCACCGCCTCCCGAAAACGTTGCGAATGAACAATTTCTCTTTGGCGCAAAAATCTTAATCCGTCATTTAAGTCTGGATCATCTGACATATCGATAATCCATTGATAAGTAGCTCTTGCTTTTTCCTCGGCAGCTATATCCTCATACAAATCAGCTATCGGATCCCCTTTTGCTTGAATATAAGTCGCAGTCCACGGAGTTCCAGCAGCGTTGTTATAAAACAAGGCGCTGTCATGATTGACATAATGCTCGCCTAGTCCTGCTTCCTTTAATTGTTCCGGTGTCGCATCTTTCGTCAATTTATACACCATTGTTGCGATCATCTCCAAATGAGCAAATTCTTCTGTTCCAATATCCGTTAAAAGTCCTACTACTTTGTCGGGGATCGTGTATCTTTGATTCAAATAGCGAAGGGCGGCAGCAAGTTCTCCATCTGCTCCGCCGTATTGTTCAATTAAATATTTTGCAAGTTTTGGGTTGCACGTACTCACCCTGACAGGATATTGTAGTTTTTTTTCATAAAACCACATGTTCTTTCTCCTTTCATCGTATGAGTATAGTTAAACAGATTAAAGCTATACTTGCCATGGCCACGGCATCGTTCCCCAGCTCCAGTTCGCGTCTGAAAAGCTGTTTCCAAATTGCTGCAGCGCACCGAATTTTGATTCAAACATTTGCTTCAATTGTTTTGAGTATTGGGCATATTGGTTAAATTGCTGGATTGCTTCTATATCATTTGGATGAGTGTCTAGATAAAGCGATAATTCAACAAGCACGAAATCAGCCGCTTGAATTTCTTCAAGGAGCTGATAGTACTCTTGAGGAAGCTCCTTCATTTTGGCTACCTCCCTTTTTTCTCATACGGATTTTCGTAATAGTCATAAAAAAATCGCCAAAGAGTCCCTTTTTTTAATGCTTCTTTTGCGGAAAATTGCTGCAAGTTCGGCGGCTGAAAACCGAGGAAAAGGTTTGGCGGTGTGGAATAGTATTTGACACCGATTGGTTTACATGGATCATATCTGCTATGAAAAGGACGATATGATTTTACGGTCGTAAAAGATTTTTGATGCTTCTCATTCATTGTCATCACCTCTTTGAAGTTCATTTCTCTTTATACGATTATTCTTAAATAGTTTGTCTTGATGACTGAAATAAAGTTGTTTTCTTAAGTTTTCTGCGGCCATCCAGCAGTTGTTGGTCAGGAGATTTTTGGTAATTTTAAAAAAATGGGTTGAAATATTCTGAATTTTCCTTTATTATAAAACTGTATTTCGTTCATCCAGAGTTTACACAACGAAAAAAAAAATTAGGAGGATGATCGATGAGTCAATTAATCGCTAATGTTGAAGGGAAAGTAGCGGAGTTTCTAAAAGGGAAAAAAAAGTTGTACATTAATGGTGAATTTGTCGAAAGCGTTTCCGGCAAAACGTTTGACACTCCTAATCCAGCAACTGGAGAAACTCTTGCAACGGTTTATGAAGCGGACAAAGAAGATATTGACCGTGCTGTCCGTGCGGCAAGAGCTGCTTTTGACAGCGGGCCATGGTCCAAAATATCAGCTGCTGAACGAAGCCGATTATTGTACAAACTGGCGGATTTACTGGAAGAAAACAAAGAAGAACTAGCTCAGCTGGAAACGCTGGATAACGGAAAACCGATCCGGGAAACTAGAAATGCAGATATTCCGTTAGCCATTGAACACTTGCGTTACTATGCCGGATGGTCTACAAAAATAGTCGGGCAGACCATTCCTGTCAACGGACCATTTTTCAATTATACAAGACATGAACCTGTTGGTGTTGTCGGCCAGATTATTCCATGGAACTTCCCGCTTCTAATGGCAATGTGGAAACTTGGTGCCGCTCTTGCAACTGGTTGTACAGTCGTTTTGAAGCCTGCAGAACAAACTCCACTTTCAGCCCTTTATTTAGCAGAGCTTATTGAAGAAGCAGGTTTCCCACCTGGGGTTATCAACATAGTACCGGGCTTTGGGGAAACAGCTGGGCAAGCGATTGTTGATCATCCTCTGGTAGATAAAATTGCTTTTACCGGATCGACGGAAGTTGGCAAGCTGATAATGAAAAATGCCGCACGTTCACTGAAGCGAGTTACGCTGGAATTAGGAGGCAAATCGCCGAATATTATTTTGCCGGATGCTGATCTGTCAAAAGCGATTCCAGGTGCATTAAACGGTGTAATGTTTAATCAAGGTCAAGTATGCTGTGCAGGTTCTCGTGTGTTTATTCAGAAAAAACATTACGATAATGTATTAGCAGATATGGCCTCCCATGCCCAAAATATCCGCCAAGGCTTTGGTCTGAATCCGGAAACAGAAATGGGGCCGCTCGTATCTGAAGAGCAGCAGTCAAGAGTGTTGAATTATATTGAAAAAGGAATTGAAGAAGGCGCAGAAGTTGTGACCGGCGGATCTACGCCATCTGAAAAAGGGTATTTTGTCACTCCTACAATTTTTGCTGATGTTGAAGATAAAATGACAATTGCCAAAGAGGAAATATTCGGTCCGGTCATTGCTGCATTGCCTTTTGAAGATTTAGATGAAGTTATTGATCGGGCAAACAACAGCGAATACGGCTTAGCTGCCGGTTTATGGACGAGAGATGTGGCCAACGCTCACTATGTCGCCAATCGCTTGAGAGCAGGAACTGTTTGGGTCAACTGTTATAATGTATTTGACGCAGCTTCTCCGTTTGGCGGATACAAACAATCAGGTATCGGTCGCGAAATGGGTTCATATGCTTTGAACAACTATACAGAAGTAAAAAGCGTGTGGATTAGCTTAAATTAAAATATATAATTCAGAATAGCGCCTGTCTAAAAAACAATATCTAGGCCCCACAGAAAATGATTTCTGTGGGGCTTTCCAGTTGTCGAGAACTTCTCCTAAAAGGTTGAGTTCCGCCTGCTTTAGTACTTTCTGCATTGAGAAAAGCTCGGGCATTTCCTCTGTGAAAAACAACAGAAACAGTAATTGTCCATAATACAGCAGAACACCCCTTCCCTGTTCGGCTTTAAATTAAAAAAAGCGTTGTCTTCTCTGCTTTTTACAAATTAAAGGACGCACAGCATCAAAAAGGAATTACAGGGAAAATCGCGATATAAAATGAACATTGTTTCTAAAAATCTTTCAAAAACAGAAATGAAGAAGATTATGAAATCTTTAAAGGAAAACCAAGTAACGGGATAAATCAAGTAATTTTATATATGAAATCTGTACAAATAGTAAACAAAATGAATTTAAAGGGTGTATAGACAGATGAAGCTATTATTTGAGATTGAAGAATATGAGGATACAAAAGATGCTCCTTTTGAGCTATCCTTTTATTTCTACCAAAGATTATATATGTATATTGTTGAAAAGGGACAAAAACAACATTCCGTGATGGTCTTTTATTAGATATCGGAGATTACTTGATCAAATTCAGTAATGAAAAATAGTTCAAGGGACCGTAGAAGCTATGAGAATGCTTTAAAATATTACATTAAAAAAATCCCAAAATCGTCTGTTTATTGATTGTTGTATTATGATTCAAGCAAACAAAAAGTACTGGATTGTCATTTCACGGACTTTGTTAAAGCTTTTATAAAGGAATACCAAGATATATAGACGACATTTTAAAGCAGGATGAAAATGCGTATGATGATAAAATTTTTGTTATGATGGCAGATCTAATCAAGAAGTTACATAGTATTTGTTGTTAAAATGAAATTTGAATGTACTTACTTCTGTCATAAAATAGAGTTTGTCTATTAGTTCCCAAAAAAGCTAAAGAAGCTGACGTGCTTATTTTAAAAGATGAAAAGTATACTGTTCAATGAACGATGTTTGGGCAGATTGACTTAAGGGGCTGTCCAATAGTTGATTTCACGGTATTGGATCCCCCTTTTCATGTTCAGTAATGCTGATATATCAGCATTTCTTGATTATTGAATTCCAATGGATGTATCCTTTTGGGACAATCCCCTGATCTTATTTTGCATTGATATGCATGGCATTTTTCATACATAATTCAGGCAGCTGCTCTTTTTTAATAACAAGACCGAGTATTTACAAACATATTTCTTCCCATCCAGCCTCTCCTCTCACAAAAAAAATGCACGTCTTCAAAAAATCATCCGTTTTTAATTGGTGAAAAACCGCTTTAAGGAGCTCCCCTCTTCCATCTAAAAAAAGACGCGCTTCTTTTAGTTCACCCTTTTTCAAATTGCTTCATATAGTATTCTGGACGATTGAATGAAAAGGAGGATTTTGTTGTCTTGAGTGAATCGTATATTAATGAATTAAAAAAATGGTGTGATGATCTTTATGGAAACATCATTTCAGAACACCCTTTTGCAAGCGAATTCGAGGAAAAAATAATCCGTTTCAAAACAGAGCTGGACAAAGCCGAGTCCGTTTCAGAAAGCGAACTTTATGAACAGGCGAATCAATTGTATGATGAATTCAGATTATTTATTGAAGGTGAAGATGACCGGTCTTTGGCTGTGCCGATAGGACAACATAAGCTCCCTCCTCTTCCCTATCGATACAATGCGCTTGAGCCGTATATTTCAGAAGAAATCATGAGGCTTCACCATTTGAAACACCATCAAAGCTATGTAGACGGTTTAAACAAGGCGGAAATCGAAATGGAAAAAGCACGGAGAACAGGAGATTTTTCATTGATTAAACATTGGGAACGGGAAGCAGCTTTCAATGGGGCAGGCCACTATTTGCATACAATTTTTTGGAATGTCATGAATCCAAAAGGCGGGGGCGAGCCAAAAGGTGAATTAAAGGAAGCGATCAAAAATTCATTTGGAAGCTTTCAAGCATTTAAAAAGCATTTCAGCGAAGCTGCAAAAGCAGTCGAAGGCGGAGGCTGGGCGATATTAGTATGGTCCCCCCGTTCAAGAAGATTGGAAATATTGCAGGCGGAAAAGCATCAAAACTTAAGCCAATGGGATGTCATTCCTCTTCTTGTATTAGATGTTTGGGAGCATGCATACTACTTGCAATATAAAAACGATCGGCAAAAATATATCGATAATTTTTGGAAAATCGTCAACTGGCCAGAAGTGGAACAAAGATTTCAAACTGCAAAAAAAGTCATTTGGAAGCCATATTGATAAGGCTATTCGAATCGTTTCATCACTTCCGGCAAAATGTCTGGAATATCGCCCGCAAGCATTGATCTTACACCTTTCGTTTTTACAAACAGATCTGCACATAAACCGTGTAAATAGACTGCATTTGCCACAGCTGCTTTTTTGTTCTCATAATAGGACAAAAAAGCAGCGATGATTCCCGTTAATGCATCTCCGCTCCCGCCTTTGCCCAAAGCAATGTTTCCAGTTGGATTGATCATTCCTGTTCCATCCGGAAATGCAATCACTGTATATTGGCCTTTTAAAACAACAATGACATTTTCTTCAACGGCAAATTTAGAAGCAGCTTCGATTCTGTTCTTTTGTATATAGCTGATCGGCTGATCGATTAAACGGCTAAATTCACCCGGATGCGGTGTTAACACAATAGGATGTTGTCTATTTTTCGGATATGTGCGTTTATGTAACGCACCGGCATCCAGCACAACAGGCCAATCGTTTTGTAAGATGGATTGAATGGCTTTTTCGGTCTCTTCTCCAGGAACGATACCTGGTCCAATTGCACATACTGACAGCTTTTCCGGGAATTCACCATCTCCTGCTTTTATAAGACCTTCAAAAAAATAAGTTGCTTCAGGAATTTGCCCGGCGATGGCACCGGCTACAAATGGTGTTGTGCCGATCACAAGCTTGCCAATTCCTGCCCTCATAGCTCCCTTCGCAGCAAGAAGCACACTTCCCGGCATTTCGTCGGAGCCAGCAATTAAATAGCCTGTTCCAAAAGTGCCTTTATGGGAAAAAGACGGATGGTTCGGCCATGTTTGCTTCACATCTTTTTCTGTCCAGACCTTCCATTTCCCTTCTTCCTTCAGGCCGATGGACACAACTTCCTTTTTTCCGTAAAAAGATGAAGAAGGCAGCAAAAAGGCTGATCGCTTATATCCGTGGATGCTGATGGTGACGTTTGCTTTAACCGCTATTGGCGCTTCTCCGGAGTCGGATAAAACTCCTGAAGGAACATCAACGGAAACGACAAAAGCGTTTTGTCCATTAATCCATTCAATGATGTTTTTCACATCATCTCTTAGCGGATGCCTTGCACCGACCCCCAGCAAAGCGTCAACGATGACTTGGTAATGATTTTGTTCATATTCGGCTGTTTCGAGAAAACCGCTGTTTTTATAAAAAGCGAAATGATGCTTCGCTGCTTCACTTTTCGGTGCCCCAAGCGGAAAAGAAAGATCGGCATGGTAGCCGTTTTGTTTTAAATATCTGGCCAAAACAATTCCATCTCCGCCGTTGTTGCCTTTACCGGACAATATTAAAATGCGATCATCTTTTTTTACATACGAAACAAGCTTTTGAAATAAAGAGCGCCCGGCGTTTTCCATCAACACAATAGAAGAAAGGCCATTTTTTTCTGCCAGATTGTCAATGTTGCGAATATCCTCTTCAGTATAAACGAACACGAACAACACCTCCTCTCAAAAAGGAAAGAAAAAATAAAGGGATGATTAGCTATTTTGCCTCTTCAAAATATTCCTTGTAAAATCCGCCTACTTTTCCGGAATTGTCGATAATAAAATAATACTCTTCCGTTTCGTTCAAGACATCATAAGTTTGTCCAGGTGTCAATACATTATTTACCATATACTTTTTTGCATTTGTATGTAAACATACAACTTTTTTATTCGCTTTTTTGTTTTTCCATGATAGATGATTCATGTTTGCCACTCCTTCATTCGTTCGTTTTCATATGAAAAGAAGAACGCGGAATGCGTTCTTCCTTCATTAGTGATTTACCCTTCCAGCAAGAGCTGCTCTGGATCCTCCAACAGCTTTTTGACAGTTGCCAAGAAGCTGACAGCTTCTTTTCCGTCAATAATACGGTGGTCATATGATAAAGCAATATACATCATCGGACGGTTTTCAATGCGCTCTTCGTCAATCGCAACTGGGCGAAGCTGGATTTTATGCATCCCTAAAATACCGACTTGAGGTCCATTTAAAATCGGTGTTGACAATAAAGATCCGAAAATACCGCCGTTTGTTATCGTAAATGTTCCTCCTTGCAGATCCGAAAGCGCAAGTTTATTTGCTCTCGCTTTTGCTGCAAGATCGGCAATTTCTTGCTCGATTTGAGCAAATGTTAAACGATCTGCATCTCTTACAACAGGAACAACCAAACCTTCATCTGTAGAAACAGCTACTCCAATATCATAATATTTTTTCAACACAATTTCATCGCCTTGAATTTCCGCATTCAGTAGAGGGAATTTTTTCAAGGCTGCGACAACTGCTTTTGTAAAGAAGGACATAAAGCCTAAACGAACATCATGCTCCTCAAAAAATTGATCTTTTCTCCGTTTGCGGATGTTCATAACTGCTGTCATATCCACTTCATTAAAGGTTGTCAGCATAGCTGCTGTATTTTGAACTTCTTTTAGACGTTTGGCAATGGTTTGTCTTCTGCGGGACATTCTGATCCGTTCCACAGGCTTCTGATCTGCAACCGTTGCCTTTTGTGTTTCTTGCGGTTCTGGTTTTGGTTTATTAGGGGCTTTTTCTTCCGCTTTTGGCGCTTCATAATATGCAATATCTTGTTTGCGAACACGACCGAGCGGATCAGCCGTCGGCACGGCCGATAAGTCGATTCCTTTTTCACGTGCAAGCTTTCTTGCTGCAGGTGTTGCGATTGGGCGCGGTTTGCCTGCAGACTGTTCTTCCGATTCCACTTGAACTGTTTGCTCCTCTCGATTTTGCTCTGGAGCGGCTTCTACTTTTTGTTCTGGCTGAGGGCTGCTTGCCTGTGGAGCTTCACTTGCTCCTTCATCGATGATCCCGATGACTTCGCCAACTTCGACAACATCGCCCTCATTTTTAAATACTTCTTTTAAAACACCGGCATGTTCAGCAGTAATTTCAACATTGACCTTATCGGTTTCCAGCTCAAGAATGTATTCGCCTTTTTCAATTTTATCGCCAGGTTTTTTCAACCATTGAGAAATTGTACCTTCTAAAATGGATTCTGCTAGTTCTGGAACTTTAATTTCAGCCATTTTTTAAATTTCCTCCTCATTCATTCCATGTAAGCGCTTCTGTTATGATTCGGCTCTGCTCTTTTTTGTGAATTGTCGGGTCTCCTTCTGCAGGGCTTGACCGTCTTGGACGTCCAATATATTTAACAGCGAGCTTATCACCCACAATAGATTTTAATTGCGGATATGTGAAAATCCACGATCCCATATTCTTCGGCTCTTCTTGCACCCAGACGATTTCCTGCAAGTTAGGGTATCTTTCTATAATCTCTTTAATTTCTTCTTCAGGGAACGGATAAATTTCCTCCACCCGTACAATATGAAGAAAATCTTTTTGATCTAATTTTTGCAGACCATTCGCCAATTCTATCGATATTTTGCCAGTGCACAAAATTAAACGTTTTACTTTTTCTATATTTTGACCTAAACCAGGCTGTTCAATAACCGGTTGAAATTGACCTTCAGTCAGCTCTGTAACGTCGGAAACCGTATTTGGATTACGCAGCAAGCTTTTCGGCGTCATAATGATGAGCGGACGCACTTCTTCTTTTGTTAAAATCGCTGCTTGTCTTCTTAGCAAATGAAAATATTGTGCAGCAGTCGTTACATTTGCCACCGTCCAATTGTTTTCTGCAGCAAGGGTCAAGTACCGTTCCAAACGCCCGCTGGAATGTTCCGGTCCCTGGCCTTCATATCCATGCGGCAGCAACATGACGAGGCCAGATTTTTGTCCCCATTTTGCCCTGCCGGCTGAAATAAATTGATCGAATATGACTTGTGCAACGTTTGCAAAATCACCGAATTGTGCTTCCCAAATAACAAGCGTTTCCGGAGAAAATACGTTATATCCGTATTCAAATCCCAATACAGAAACTTCAGACAACGGGCTGTTATGAATCGCAAACGATGCTTGAACATCCGACAAACGATGCAGCGGCGAGAAGGTTTTGCCTGTTTTCACATCGTGCAAGACTAAATGTCTATGAGCAAAAGTCCCGCGTTCCGAATCTTGTCCAGTAATTCTAAGCGGAGTTCCATCTCTCAAGATTGTCGCAAAGGCGAACGCTTCTGCAAGCGACCAATCTACTTTTCTTTCTTCTTCATATACTTTTGCCCTGCGTTCTAGAATTTTTTGCAATTTATTAAAAACGGTGAATCCTTCTGGGAACGTAATTAATTCCTTGTTAATTTTGTCAAGGACATCCACCGGCACAGTCGTGTCGATTTTTGGCAGACCATGGCTGACCGTTTCTGGAATATGAATTTCCTCTTCTTGATGTTCGTTTTTTGGAACTTTATCGTATGCTTTTTTCAGCCGATCCTGCACTTCTTGTTCAAACTTTCTTGCGTCTTCTAAGGAAATAATTCCATCGCTTTCAAGCTGTTTAGCATATAATTTGCAAATTGTTTCATGTTTCTTAATTTTTTCATAAAGCAACGGATTTGTCGCCATCGGCTCATCCATTTCGTTATGCCCGTAACGGCGGTATCCGATTAAATCAATTAAGAAATCTTTATGGAATTTATTGCGATACAAAATGGCAATATAAACAGCTGCCAAACATGCTTCTGGATCATCCGCATTCACATGAACGATCGGAATTTCGAAGCCCTTGGCAAGGTCGCTGGCATATTTTGTTGATCGAGAATCATGGCTTTCCGTCGTAAATCCAATCATATTATTGGCGATAATGTGGATTGTTCCTCCGGTTTTGTAACCGTTTAACTGACTAAGGTTAAGAGTCTCTGCCACGACTCCCTCGCCCGGGAATGCTGCATCGCCGTGAATCAGCACAGCCATGGATTTGTGAATATCTTGTTCAGGATATCCGCGCACATTACGATTATCTTGGGCTGCACGTGTATACCCTTCCACAATCGGATCCACAAACTCTAGATGGCTAGGGTTGTTCGCTAGCGTGAGCCGTGCACGAACAACATTATGATCTTTAATTTTTCTGTCCGCACCTAAATGATATTTCACATCTCCGGTCCAGCCGTAGTTGATTCCGATTGAACCTTCAGACGGAACCAATTCTTTGTTCGGTGCATGCTGGAACTCAGAGAAAATAAGCTCAAATGGCTTTCCTAACACATGAGCCAACACGCTTAGTCGGCCCCGATGCGCCATTCCGATGTTTATATTTGTCGTTCCGCTTTTCACAGCTTCAGAAATCAGCTCATCAAGCATCGGAACGAGCATATCAACACCTTCAATGGAGAATCTCTTTTGGCCGACAAATGTTTTATGGAGAAAAGATTCAAATCCTTCAACTTCTGTTAATCGCTTCAAAAGAGAAATGCGTTTCTCTTTTGAAAGAGTTTTGAAAATTTTCCCAGATTCCACCATTTCGTTGAGCCATTCATGCTCTTCAAAATTGTGGACATGCTGAAATTCAAATGCAATCGATTTTGAATAAACATCTTTTAAATATTGGATCGCTTCGTACCCGTTGTGTACATGATCTGGAGTATACGGACTCAACAATTTGGCCGGTATTTCAATTAAGTCCTCTTTCGTCAGACCGTATCTTGATTCATTCAAAACATCTTCTTCGTTATGTTTTATCCCCATAGGATAAATAGAAGCATCCAAATGTCCAAATGTCCGAATGTCCTCTGCAAACCTTACAGCAGCAGCTACTTTTTGCAGCTTTTCAAACGTATAAGACAAATTTCTGCTTACAGTGGATGAGGAGTTTACATAAGATTGTTCAGTTAGAGCCTCAGGAGCCCCCCAAGCATCAAACATGTTTCTTAATTCTTCATCAACAGAATTCGGATCTTCTAAATATTGTTCATATAAGTCCATGACATACCCTAAATTAGGTCCGTGAAAATCACGCCATGCGATTTTTAAATTTGACGAAGTTTCTTCCATTTTCTTAAAAACCCCCAATGATCACTAATCATTAGAATTCTTCTGCTTTGTTTCCCCACAAAAAATTTTTTTAAATTCTCATCACCATCCCACAAGAAGCAAGCTATATTTTTTTAAATAACCGCTTCCACCGCTATTTTAACACTATTCATCAGATTGACCAATAGTATTTGCTTAAAAATTAGCATCTTTATATAATAATTTTCTTGATTTTTTGAATACATGTTGTATTCTGCCATGTTTTGGCGGTTTATTCGATTGTTTTTTGCAGCAATTTTTTCAAAAGCGGGAACAAGACGTCCGGGAGTTCTGTAATATTTTGCACCATGATGCTGTGTTTTCCATAAATCGTTTTCATTACCTTTCTTTTGCTTTCTTCAACTGCTCCGGCGGATAAAAATATGTTCAGCACCTCTATACCGTGCTTTCGTGCATTCATAACGGCTTCATGTGTATCGACAATTCCATTTTGATCATATCCGTAGGCAGCAGGCTCACCGTCTGAAAAAACAAGAAGAAATTTTTGCTTCTCTTTTCTTGCAAGCAGTTCGTTTGTCATATGCCGGATCGCAAAACCGTCGCGGTTATCTTCTTCAGGCAAAAGCTGCATGATTTCTGGTCCTGAGCTGGAGCTAAGTGAAGTTTCGAAGTTGATTACTTTTTTGAAATAGTTCGGCTGGTTGTTTTCTGTACTGTTTGCCGAGTCTTCCCAAAAACCGACAATTTGATGTGGAACCCGAACGGACTTTAACGTTTCATGAAACAAAATGATGCCTCGTTTCGTTTCTTCCATTTTGTCGTGCATGGATGCAGAGCAGTCGACGAGCAGTGTAAACACCCCGTCAAGATCATTCGCAGGATTCTTTTTTTTGAAAAAAAGCTTCGGGTTTTCATCCGTCCATAGACGCAACAGCTTTTTATTCAATCTGCCGAAATGTTCATCTTGTTTTGGATATGTCTTTTTATGTTCAAGCGTTTTTTGAATGATTCGCTGCAAACGTTTTTTGTACACGATCAATTGCTGCAATTCCTTTTCATACGCAGTTTTTTCTGCTTCCTTTGGCATGTTTGCCGTCAGGAAATATGCTTTTGCATGCTTGTTTTCCTTCCCGAGTTGTTGTTGTATTTCTTGCTCTACTTCTTTTTGCAGCTTTTCATCAGCATTTACTTCGTCATAATAATTGTTTTGAGTCTGTCTAGCTGAACCTTCCACAATCACAAGCGCCTGATCTCCCGTCTCAGTTTGCCTTGCATGTTCATCTATTAAATTCGTTTGCGTTCCTTGTTCTAAATCAAATTGCAAAAAGCTTTTCGTCGGTGTGGATGTTTCACGATGCCATATGGCCATTTTTTCATCATGAAGATCTTCATCGCCCCTTTTTACATTATCCAGTGCATCCTGATTTTGAAGCCGGTCTTTTCGTTTCATGTCGCCAAAAGTCAAGGTATGAAGATCTTTTTCCGATAAATCAGGCAAAATGAAATAAGTATGGATCAAATCTTTTTTCAACACTTCATCCAACAGCCCCATCGTCTTCAGGACAATATCGGAAACTTCTTTCGTGCTATTTGCATCGTATACGTTCATCACTTGTTCCTTCACGAAAGGCAGCAGTTCATCTATTTGGACGCTTATTTCTGGTACATTCAAAACAGGTGATGTGGCCGTAGCCATTTCATACAGAGCCGCAAAGAGCGCATCGGTTGCAAATCCCCGATCAAGGCTTGCTTTCAGCTGATCACGGTAATATTTTTTATAAATATTCAGCCGCTTGCGGAAATAACGCTTTGTCCCGGGACGATCGCGTTTAACCAGTTCTTCAATCCGCACATCTTCAAGCAGCATCAACAGCTGTTTTGCAAATTTTTGATGATGTAATGTCCGAACGAGATCATGAAATGCAGCAATTTGATGAAAATCCGTATAATAATAGCTGCCAATTGCGCGCAAATAAATGTCTGATTTAAATCCTGCAAGCTTGTCTTCTTCCGCACGATCGTTCCAAAAATGGCTGATATAAATTTTTTGTTCTGCTGGATGAAAGTAAGACTGAACGGCAAAAGCGATATCGATATCTCTTCGTTTTGTCAATGTTTGCGCTAAGTCGGACAGCTCCATCATTAACATTGAATCTATGATTTCATCATTAAATTTTATATAATGCATCGGATTTCCCTCACTCAAAAACGGTTTCTGCAATGTTCATGATCGCTCTTTTTTCCAGCTCATCATCCAATTTTGCTGCAATGGCCCGTTCAATCGCTCTTAAAGGGGGCAAATAAACCGACAAATCGCAGGCATCGATCAAAGCCCGGATGGAAGCTGCTTCTTCCGAAACCTTCCCGATTTTTACTTGTGTAATAATGTCACTGGATAATGTGAGAAACTTTTCTATCAGCTTTTCATCTTTTAAAGAAGACTGCTCAGTGAGCACTTGTTTTAACTTTTCATTTTGTACATATGGAACATCAATCACGACGAATCGGTTTTTCAACGCTTCGTTTAACGGAACCGTCCCTACATACCCTTCGTTAATAGCTGCGATGACACCAAATCCCTCTTTCGCCGCCACAACCTCTTGTGTAAATGGATTCGTGATCCGCCTCCGGTAATCTAGCACCCCATTTAAAATTGGCAATGTCTCAGGTTTCGCCATATTGATTTCATCTATATATAAAAAATGCCCTTTTTTCATCGCCTGAATAACAGGTCCTTCGACAAACTCAATGGCTGTTTGATTGCTGGAATTGACAATCGTTTTATATCCAAGCAATGCTTCGGCATCAAGATCAACTGAACAGTTAATGCTGTGCATCGGCTGAGAAAAAAATGATGACAGCGTTTCAGCAAGTTTCGTTTTCCCAGCACCGGTCGGTCCTTTTAACAAAACATTTTTTCCAAGGGCCAATGCCACCAGCGCATCATACAAAATGACTGGATCGTCAGACAAAAAACCGCCTTGTCCAATTAATCTTTGATCTTGATCAGAATGCACCCGCTTTTTGCGAGATTCAATTACATTTATTATTTCTTTTGGCAAATGAAGCTCTAAAGACATCATAAAAATTTCCTTTCTAATCATCACGTTCTTTTTTATATTGTTTCACTACATAACTATATCATATCCTTTTTTAACACATTAATTTTTAAGATTCTTTTGAATTTAAAATATTATAATTTTTACAGACAGCACAAACCATAGACGTGGTTTGTACTACTGGGATTGTCCAGAAAGTCAAAATCCATCAAATCATAAGCATGAATATATCAACGTTTTAAAAAAAGTTAAAGGGGCGTCTATAAGCCCCAAAAATCGACTTATTAGACAGCCCCTATAAATCAATAAATTATATAGAAATATAGATCTTGTAATTCAAATGTATCATTTAACATTTTGGCAACATTAAGAAAGACACCTATTTTCAGACCGTCGAAAAACGGTCCAAGCTACATATCCATGCAGATGTTAACATGTCAAGTTACATATATATAGGGAGGAATGGATTTTCTATCTTACCAAATGAAAGGAAGATGATGGACGCCTTTCCGCCATTCCCCCATCTCTGGATGTTGGGAGCTCTGAACAGACAATCTTAATTAATCGGAATAAAAAGAACAAATCATTTGATGGAAAAGATGAAGCTTTCCCTTTAACTGATGAACGCCGCTCCGTATCAAGAAAGAGCGGCTTTTCTGATTGGACCATCATTCGTTTACACTTGTCCTGCACCATACGAGCGTTTTCGTCGTTGTGATGGCATACAAAATCCATTGAACACCGAACGTGCAGATTTTGGATACTAATGCGTCTTTTCAAGCGGCTTTTTAGTCTAATTCACATTCATCGAGAGGAACGACCTTTGTCTTTTTCACGATTTTATAGCCAAACCAAACTGCTAAAAACAATGGCAATCCAATGTAAGAAACGAGAATACCGTACCAGTCGATTGATTCTCCCATGAAGGCCCTGTAGTTCTGTCCCAAAATGACGACCGCGCAAAGTACCAGAGCAAACAGCGGTCCGAATGGAAACCATTTTGCTTTGTAAGGAAGATCACGGAGATCTCTCCCTTGCGCAACATACGCTTTGCGGAAACGATAGTGACTGATTGCAATGCCAAGCCATGCAATGAACCCCGACATACCAGAAGCATTTAATAACCATACATAGACGATCCCATCCCCAAAAAACGAAGCCAAGAAAGCAAGCGTTCCTAATGAAGCAGTAACCAGTAATGCATTAACAGGGACTCCCCGGCGATTCAACTTAGCCAGAAATTTTGGCGCTTTCCCCTCTTTTGCTAGCCCCCAAAGCATCCGAGTAGACGCATACATACCAGAGTTTCCAGCTGATAAAACCGCTGTTAAAATGACAGCATTCATAACGGATGCAGCGAACGCAATGCCAGCTTTGTCAAAAACGAGAGTAAACGGGCTGACCGTAACATCGCTATTCGCTAGATTTTCATTCGTATATGGAATAAGAAGTCCGATTGCTAAAATAGCCAATATATAAAATAGCAAAATGCGCCAAAATACTTGCCGAATGGCGCGAGGAATGTTACGCTTCGGATCCTCGCTTTCACCTGCTGCAACTCCAAGCAGCTCTGTTCCTTGGAAAGAAAAACCCGCCGCCATAAAAATGCCGAGAGTCGCCATGAAACCACCATGGAATGGAGCGTCGCCGATGGTGAAGTTTTTAAATCCAACCGCTTCACCACCCATAATACCTACAATTATTAAAAAGCTGACAATAAGAAAAATAATGACTGTTATTACTTTAATGAGCGAAAACCAATATTCTGCTTCGCCAAATCCTTTTACGGATAAATAATTAAGCAGAAACATAATTACTAAGCATAAAGCGCTCCATAAAAGTGAAGGACTATCAGGAAACCAAAATTTCATAATTATAGTCACAGCAGAGAGCTCTGCGGCAATCGTAATGGCCCAGTTGTACCAGTAATTCCATCCTAGAGCAAATCCGAGCGCAGGATCGACAAACTTAGTTGCATACGTACTAAACGTTCCAGTAACTGGCATATAAGCTGCCATTTCTGCAAGACTGGTCATCAAAAAATACACCATTATACCAATTGCAATATACGCTACCAGCGCTCCGCCCGGCCCAGCAGTATGAATTGCTCCACCGCTGGCTAAAAACAATCCAGTGCCAATCGTCCCACCAAGAGAAATCATCGTTAAATGCCTTGTTTTTAGCTTGCGTCGAAGCTGGTTAGGCGAAGAATGGGCGGTCGTAGCTGTTTCCTTCTTTTTAATAACGCTTTCCATTGTTTTCATCGCTCCTTTTTTCTTTGTCATGGAAAGGAGCCGGGTGATAATCGAGTAGGAGTGGGTGACTAACCCCCGACCTCTCACACCACCGTACGTACCGTTCAGTATACGGCGGTTCAATTAAGATGACGCAGAAATTGATATCTTTCGAATAGACTTCTTAACCCTTGTCGACTCCAGTAGGAGTTGTCGAGGGTTTTGTGTAGAATGGGACTGCAGGCAATCCGACAGTATTTCTTGCGTATTACCCCACTCGAATGGCTTATGCGTTGGAACACTTAATCCTCTGAGTTTCCGAATTTTTGTTTTCGGCGTTTTCCACTCTTTCCATAAACACATTCGAAGTCTTCGTCTGATCCATTCGCCAAATTCTTTGAACTTACTTGGCGTATCTGCCAAGGCAAAATAGCCGCACCATCCCCTTGCGTTAAGCTAACTGCTCTTCTGCCTTTGCAGCTCGGGACTTTCACCCTAGAGATTACACCCATGCTGGGCGCACCAAAAAAGCCGCCGAAGGTGATTCGGCGGCAATACAAACATTACCCGTATCAACCCTTCCGTGAAGATAGCGCTCCACGGCTGCTTTTCTTCAGGCAAACCGTGACAGTGCTGCCCCTGTTCGGTGGCAACCCCAGTCCGCACATCCAGAGAAATGTGCGAACTTCGGCGGCTTTCCCTTTCCAGCGAAGTCTTCAATGTTCTCTGCATCTCGTTCGCAGTACTCATAAAAGCCGCAACCTCTACCTCATCGGGTGAATGAGGATGCTATTTATTTAATTCCATAATGATTATAAAACAATTTTTGTGCAAAAACAATATCTATTTACACCTCGATTGAGACAAGATTTTTTCGTATAGAATTTTTTAAAATCCAACCATTGCTTTCAAGGGATGATCAATCGGTCTACCAGATGATTGTTGTAGATAGAAGACATGGTTTCTCGTGATGACTTCGATCTTTTGTTTAGAAATGATTTTAAATATGGTTCTTACGAAATTTTTTATGAAAACGAGTAAGGGTTGAAAACAAGTTTATATTTGTTATTTCGCAATAGTTATCACAATCGATAAAGTACCTGTTTCTCTAACAAAAATAATCCAGTTCGTCCGCAAGTCACTCGTTTTATTATTTGTAAGCGATTGATTTGACCCTCAAGCAGACCGATGTTTTAGGGGGAAGTAAAGCATTCCTTACAGCTTGGATATCACTTCTCAGCCTAAAAGCATAATAATAAAATGTTGTTGGGATCATTTCACCCTCCCTCTATAAACTTTAATTTTCTTCAAAATTCTCACGTTTTCTTTAAATTTCACTAACTTCCAATAGCTTCTTCACCTCATGTTAGTAGATATTAATTGAATATATTTACATGGTAGAGTCCGTCCCACCGAACAGATTTACAATATCTGTAATATCCTGTATGACCGTGCTCCTAATCAATACCTATAGCACCTCCTTCAGATCAACAGAGTATGCCTTATTTTCTAAAAATTATTCCATATCATTTGCTGAATTCGTTGCAAAATATAAATTTTTATATACAATTGTATTTCTTGTCAATAATGTCGAAACATTTTTAACAACCCTAAATTTCATACATATACACAATCTCCAGTAAGATGGATGTATCGGCAAATTAGACGATTCTATCATTCTTCCGATTAAAAAAGCAATCAGCCAACAAACGGCTGATTGCTTCATGTTTCTCATTCTCGCAAAATATAATTTTAAAAGTAAGATCTGGCTCCTAAATATCGATCGTTCCAATATTTTTGGTTTAAATTCGATATTTGCACGCCACTTGATCCGGCATGAATGAAATCCCCATTTCCAAGATAGATTCCCATGTGGGAAGGACCTTCTTTATATGTTGAAAAATATACAAAGTCTCCGACATCTGGTGAACTTACTGGTTTCATCATGTTCCAATAACCGGCTGTACTTAACCGAGAAACGGATGTCACTTTGTTTAATACATAGTAAACAAATCCGCTGCAGTCAAAACCAGATGGCGTATTTCCGCCCCATCTGTACGGAACTCCAACTAATTTTTTGGCCTCTCGAATCATTACTAAAACTTTGCCGTTTTGAGTAGATGAATCAGAATTCGTTTTTGTACCGGAATTCACTTGACGTGCACTATCGGCTGAAGAGCCTGACAGCTTCAATACTTGGCCGGGGTAAATAACGTCAGATGAAAGGTTATTCGCAGCTTTTAATTGATTGACGGTTAATTTAAATTTTACAGCAATTTTCCATAGAGAGTCGCCTTTTTGGACGGTATATGTATTTTGTGAACTTGCTTTATTTGAAGTTTGTGAGGTTTGTTTGGGCGCCTGCACCTGTTCTTTGGCGCTAACCTTTTCGCTAGATACAGCTTGGCTGGATCCAGATAGTTTTAACACTTGGCCAGGATAAATTAAATCGCTGGTTAATCCGTTCAGCCTTTTTAATTCGCTGACAGACGTTCCGTTGTTTTTGGCAATGCCCCATAACGTATCACCTTTTTTCACTGTGTATGTCGAACCAGTTTGTTTAGGAGCCGCCTCTGTTTGATTATTAGTAGTTACTTTCGCTTTCGGAGAAGACGATGCTTCTGAAGGAATATTTAAAACCTGACCTATGTATATTGTATCGCTTGTAAGTCTATTTGCTTCTTTTAACTTTACAACAGTAGTATTATATCTTTGCGAGATTCCCCAAAGAGTATCCCCGGCTTCTACTCGAATCGTTTCAGCGGAAGCGACTCCTGCGAAAACCGAAGATCCAAGAACCGCGGATGTCGTTAATCCCAACACTTTTTTCTTCATACAGCCTTTCCTCCTCATATGAGACATCCTATGTTCGTTTATCGTACAATAAAATTTCTTACTTATTATATCGACAACTTTCTTCATATTTTACTATATTATAAGATAAAATTCATCATTTTTTCAAAAAAGAGGATGATAGACCTGTATTGTAAATATTTTCAAAGCAGCCTATTCGATCGTTTATTTTTCATCATCAAATGGGTAAATCCAGAACGTTTCTTTATGAAAAAATTGTTGAAATTGAGGGAGGTCTTTTCCTCCTTCTTCTATTTTTTCTACGATGGAATAAGTTTGCGATCGATGAGCCTTCAATGCCTGTATTTTTATATCTGCAACTTCAGATATATCGATTTCTACATCCGGCTCGCCTATATGTTCAAATCGATCGTTTGAAAAAGCTATGCAATAAACGGTTGGACGCTCCTCCCTTTTCAAGCGTTTCACCGCACGAATAACCGCCTCGCCACAAGCGTTGTGATCTGGATGAACAGCATAACCGGGATAAAACGTGACAAGAAGGGTCGGTTTGACTTCCCGGATGATCTGTTCAAAGTGGTCTGCCAATTTTTCTTCATCTTCAAATTCCAATGTTTTATCCCGATAGCCGAGCATTCGTAAATCGTTTATATTTAAAATTTTTGCGACCTGCTCCAATTCTTTTTTTCGAATATCTTTTAATGTCTCCCTATTGGCGATTAAAGGCTTTCCCATGCTGCGGCCCATTTCGCCTAAAGTGCAGCAAGCATACGTGACAGGTACGTTTGCTTTCCGTTTTAAAGCGATCAGTCCTGCTGCTCCGAACGATTCATCGTCGGGATGAGGCAGGATCACTAATAACCTCTCTTCCATTTATTCCTCTCTCCTTTTTAAGAAAATGGAGTTTCACTAATTTGTAATGCAATGGCAAGCTTTCCATCTCGATCGTGGCCGGCCATGAGCAGGCGATTTTGTTCATCAACGGTATAATCGGTAAGACCTTCAGCATACACCCAGCCTTCCTCTGTTTTTAATCCGACACGGTATGGTCCTGTTCCTTTTATTTTACCTTGTGAAAATGTAATTTTTGCATTTCGGACAAACGCGACAATAGTCATGCTGTTTTGATTGTGGTGTGAAGTATAAGCACCGGTTGTCGTTTCAAGATGAATATACACCTCTTTATGTAAAAAAGAATCAATGATTTTTTGAACCCTTATCGGATCAATCGGTTTCAAAGCTTCCACCTTCTTTATTTTGTTAAGATTTTCTCATACATCTCCATATGCTTGCTGATTAATTCAAGCTTCTCTTCCGGTGAAATGTCGGCTGCTATAATGCGTTTCAGCGCATCTAGTAATTTTTTATCTGGACTTTTTCTTACTCTAGGGTGAGTCATTTCATCGAGGAGTTCTTTTTTAATCGCCTCTTCCAACGTTTTTTTCTCATCTGACCCTACTGAAAGAGTTCGGTTTGACCAAAGTTTTCTGTATGCATGAAGAAGTTCGTTATCATTCACATTTATTCACCTCGAGGAACCTGCTTGCATGAGGTTACTTTGAGAGTCTAGTCTTCCATATCGTTTTGAAAGAAGGTTCACTCATTGTAAAAATGATGATGCCTGTCCAAATGCAAACAAAGGTGATCAATTCTACAACAGTAAACGGCTCGTGGTAAAGAAAAACGCCGAGAAAAAAAGTGATCGTTGGCGCAATATATTGCAAGACTCCGAGAAAATACATCGGAATTTTAGGCGTACCTTTCGCAAACAGCAATAAAGGGATCGCCGTAATGACGCCTGTTCCCATTAGAAGAAAGTTGGTCGATGCATCCCATTCAAAAAAAACACTGCTTCCTAACAATTCTAAGTATAGCACATAAATGATTCCAATTGGAAACACAACAAACGTTTCAAGCGCCAGACCAAAAGCAGAATCTAATTTTATCACTTTTTTAGCCAGTCCATAAAACCCGAATGTACTCGCAAGAATAAGCGATGTCCACGGGACATGGCCATAATGGACAGTTGATATGAGCACTCCGAAAGCCGCAAACAAAAACGCGGTCTGCTGCCCTTTGTTTAATTTTTCATGCAAAAAGATCATTCCTAATAGTACGCTCACCAATGGATTTATGTAATAACCAAGACTTGTCTCAAGTACACGGTCATGATTCACCGCCCAAATATAAACAAACCAATTGGCGCTGATTAAGAAGGATGAAAGAGCCAACGTTAACAAAATCTTGGGTGATTTAACGATTTTTGTGCACTCATATAAAAAATCAGCAAATCGTTTTTGGAACAAAAGCAACAGCAACACAAAAACAAAAGACCATATGATTCGATGAGCCAAAATTTCCTCAGATGACACATGGTCTAATACTTTCCAATAAATAGGGAATATCCCCCATAAAATATAAGATAGACTAATATACATGATTCCTGATCTCATGTTAGATCATCTTCCTTCCCATATCACACATTATATTCTGTTTCGATCGCTTTTTCCAAGAAATTGTTTTGAACGATCTTTCCGCAGCAGTCATATATTACAATGTAACAATTAGGGTCGAAGAGGGATGTGTGAGCAATGAATCTTTGGAAAAACATGAATGCCGGACATGTTGAACAATATATTCAGGAAGTAATGAAGCAAGCGTTTGGTTCACACTATACGGAGCAATTCCCATTCACCAGTCCTTTTCCTATTATGAATCATAAAGAAGCTCCTCCTTCACCTGAATTTTATGAGACAGATGAATTTATCTATATTAAACTTCCGATGAATGATGATTTAAAAAAAATGATAAAAATCCAACATAACCAACACCATTTGCATCTTATGAATTATCCGGAAAAAAATCAACAAAAAAAATTTGTATTTCCTGCACCTGTGAAAAGAAAAGGGACAAAAGCCGTTTTTTCTGACGGAATTCTTGAAATTAAATTCGTGAAATTAAAAGATCATCATTATACGGAAATTGATCTTTTCCCATCTGAGTAAAATGAGGCCGGTTTTGTTAACCAGCCTCCACTCATCCAATTTTCGTATGGATAAACTCCGCACTGCCAAAAGGGATCTTCAACATATTCCTGAAACTGAAGATGAAATGCAGACAAATCCGATTCCGCATTTTACTTTAATCCCTTTTCTTAACACCATTCAAAAATATAGAAGCGAACGTTCGCCGCATTATATGAAAGCTCAACAGAAATGAAATGAAAATGGCAGAACGATAGGGAGGTCTATGATTATTAAATTTTTTAAAATGAAATGAAAAGTGGAGAAGGTAGGCAAGAATTTAAAAGCAAAATATTTGTCACTTGCCCTTTTTTATTTGCGATCACTTTACATATATTTGGATGCCTTAGTTGTATTAGCAATCATTCCCTCTTGCTTTATCGTATAGAAAAAATCAGTTAAGTAAAGCTTTTGCAACAGGACTTTCCTTAAATAAAGTCCTTTCAATGTCAACAATATGCTTGAACAAATCTGAAAATAAAGAAGGCGGCCGGAAGACCAAGCCGCTGCTGTCAATTTTATTCCATCTTCGATTTCAATACTTCAATTGCTTTTTTCATTTGGGTATCATTTTTTTCAATTTTTTCTCTTACTAAATCCATCAGTTTGATTGTCGTATCTTGTGAGATTTTCCCCGTTTGTTTTAATTGATGGTCTCTTTGGAAAGCAACAACAGTATTTTTTAATGCTTTATCAAAATATCCGTCCACATCTGTTTTATAGCCTAAAGCTTGAAGCATTTTCTCAGCTGTTTTCACTTCTGTTGAAACGTCGCCTTCCTGCAACGTTTTTTCCGGATTTAAATATGGTAAATGAGCATATTCAGGCAAAGTCACTTTATATTGAGGTTCTATTCCTTTTTCGTGAATCCATTTGCCTGAAGGTGTCAGCCATTTGGCAATCGTATATTTCATCGACGAACCGTCTTCAAACGTTTTAGCGCTTTGAACGGTTCCTTTTCCGAAAGTTTTTTCTCCTACAATCGGAATTCCCTCCGATTCGTTCAAAGCCGCGGCCATAATTTCGGCTGCGCTGGCTGTTCCATTATCTGTGATGACTACGACCGGAACATCAACGATTGGTTGATTTTCCGCTTTATAAATATCCTTTGATCCGTCTTTTGCTTCAACTTGCAAAATCTTTTTGCCTTTATCAACAAACATATTTGACATCGTTATGGCTTGGTCCATCAATCCCCCAGGATTTTGTCTTAAATCGAGGACAATTCCTTTTACTTTTTTCTCCTTCAGCTCTGTCAATGCATCTTCCAATTCTTTTCCAGTGTTCTCGGAAAATTTTGTGATTTGTATTTTTCCAATTTTATTTTCTACTACTTCACTATAAACTGTTTCAATCGGAATCGTATCTCTTGTAATCGTAAAGGTCAGCGTGCCGACGCCATCCCGTTCAATTTCAAGGCTTACTTTCGTTCCTTTTTCGCCACGAATAAGAGATACCGCTTCATTCACAGACATTCCTTCAACACTTTTATTGTCAACTTTTAAAATTTTATCTCTCGGCTTCAACCCTGCTTTCTCGGCAGGCGAGCCTTTTATCGGTGAGACGATCATGATATAGCCGTTCGTCTCTGTTACTTCTGCACCGATTCCTTCAAAGCTTGAAGATATATTTTCTTCAAATCCTTCTGATTCTTTCAAATCCATATATGACGTATACGGGTCGTCGAGAGATTCTACCATCCCTTTGACAGCACCTTCTACCAATTTTTCATCATCTATTTTTTTATAATATTCTTGCTTTAACGTATCATATGCTGAATAAAGCTTCTCAAAACTATCATTTTCTTTTTCAGATGCTGACGTAAAGTTGAGTAATGTGAGCGTAAAACCGCAAGTTATTATGACCGTCAGTACAATTGCGATGAAAAAATTTCGTTTTTTAATATACAACACAACTCCCCCTTTAATCCATCCATTTCATTATGTCCGACAATTACAATATCGTCAAACGATCTATGTGTTTCTGTCGGCAAAGAAATGGCAAGTCAAAACGTTAAATCAACGCTCTTTCATCCTTCATCTCTTGTTTATGAAAAAATCAATCCCGCTTCAGCGGGAGAGCTTCGGTTAAATTTTCTTTACTTTTTGGAAATATTCTTCAAGTGTTAAATTATTTTCATATATGACTTTTGCAGCTTTCTTTCCAACGTAGCGAATATGCCAAGGCTCATACTTATATTTTGTGATCGCTTCTTTCCCTTTCGGATAGCGGATAATATAGCCAAATTTATGGGCGTTTTGTTGAAGCCATTTTCCTTCCTTCGTTTCCCCAAATTTTTCAGTAATTTGAAAATCTACACTTTCACTCGTCACATCAATAGATAACCCTGTCTGATGCTCACTTTGACCAGGTTTTGCTACTGCTTGAACTGCTTTTTGCTCCCCTTTTTGTTTTTTTTCTGCTTCAAACAGCTCAACCTGCCGATCATACGAACGAAAGCCTGAGGCTCCGAAAAGAATCACGCCGTCTTTTTTCGCAGCTGCAAAAAGCTGTTCAAGTGCCGCAGCTGCTTCCTTGCGCAAATAACGCTTCGGAACATCCGCGTCCCCGAATGAAAACTGTATGTTTGGCACTGTCAAATCATTTGGTTTATAGTCGACAGGAAGGAAAAAATCTTTATTGACAAGAACTAAAATATTGTCAGGATTTTGAATAACGGGTTGACCGTTAACCGTTTGTACGACATTAAAATATTGCTCCTCAAGCAAAAATTCCGGATCAATTTGTTCTGTTTGGACGGTTTTTTCCGTTGTTTGGACGAGTTCTTTGTTTTCTACTGTTTTTGCTTGCGGTTCATTCTCTTCAACATAGTCGCTTCCATGAAAAAAGGGAAGCTTATCAAATGGCATTGAGCATCCGGCAAGCATCAAAGCTGCAAGAATCGTGACTGCGATGATTTTATGCATAAAAATTCCCACCTTGTATAATCTCTCACTCCTATTTTAACACTTGTCCAAACAGAAGAAAAACGGTTCTTACATTATAACTTATCATAACGTTCAATAAAAGAAAGGAACAGATGACGATCTTTCAAAAACTAAAACAAGAGAGTGAATGTAATAAATGGAGCTAAGCCGTTCCCTTCATTTTTTGTGAACATGTTTTAAAAAATAAAAAGCGGCATGACGCCGCACATGCCGTTTTATTCCTGTATAGCAGCTTCAAGAGCGATTTCAACCATTTCGTTAAAGGTCGATTCCCTTTCGGCAGCAGATGTTTCTTCCCCAGTCAGGACATGGTCGCTGACCGTTAAAACAGATAATGCTCTTCTGCCGAATTTCGCTGCAAGTGTATAAAGAGCAGCCGTTTCCATTTCAATTGCCAAAATTCCGTATTCAGCCCATTTTTCGTGCTCCGCTTGATCATTATAGAATAAATCCGTCGTGAACACGCTTCCGACTTTGACGTCGATTCCTTTTGATACTGCAGCATCATAAGCTTTTTTCAACAAATCAAAATTAGCGGTAGGCGCATAATCAACAGAGCCAAACGTTATGCGGTTCATTTGGGAATTCGTTGATGCGCTCATAGCTAAAATGCAGTCTCTGATGCGGACGTCTTTTTGAATGGAACCGCAGGAGCCAACGCGAATAAGCGTTTGCACATCGTACTCTTGCATGAGTTCATGAATGTAAATCGAAATCGATGGAACCCCCATTCCTGTTCCTTGGACAGAGATGCGCTTTCCTTTGTAAGTTCCGGTAAAACCGTACATTCCTCGAACTTTGTTGTAGCATACAGCATTTTCTAAAAAGGTTTCCGCAATATATTTGGCCCGAAGGGGATCACCGGGAAGCAATATTTTGTCAGCAATCTCGTCTTTTTTCGCACCAATATGAATGCTCATGTTATCAAGCCCCTTCATTTAAAATAATTGAAGTAATATTATCATAACATAGCAGATTTTTCATGAGAATCCGTGCAGCATATTTTGCATCCTCCAATCACCGGACGTGAATGCGGTGAATTTTTTTCCACCCGCCGGTCACTAATTTATAATACTTTGTTCCATTTTTTCCTTCATCAATAAAAACAATGTCTCCTGTCCAAATATAACGTCCGTTATAATCCGGAGGGATCGCTTCCGAAATATTAAATTTCCGAAAAATTTTTTTGAGCACTTCCTGATGATTTTTTGCACGGACAGTTAAGCGGTATACGGGTCGATACCCTTTTTTCTCCCCGATGTTTGGTGTTTGAAAGATGGTCACATCATAATCGGTCGATGGATTAGACAATTTAAGAAGATTCAGTGCCAACCTTGTCCCCTCCAAATACAATTTTCCAAACTTATTTGCTGTCAATGGAGGGAATTCCTGCTGCGAATGTCAACTACTTTTGTCGAACCTTTTCTGATATTGTCAAGATAAACATAAGCCAGCATAATCCAACCGCAAATCCCGCCAAAACATCTGTTAAATAGTGAACTCCCAAATAAATTCTGCTTAATCCAATCAACAGACATAAAATACTGGAAACGGCAAAAACGACCCACTTTCCTGTTTTTATGCGGGTGCTGATTAAATAAGCGATCAAACCGTAGACAGCTGTTGAATTCATCGTATGACCGCTTGGAAAACTGTAGCCGGAAATATCGGTCAGTCGATCAAAATCAGGGCGCTCTCTTTTCACCATTTCTTTTATCATTTCATTCATCCAACGAACACCGTATAAATTTATGTAAAGAATAATGAACGTGATCCATTTTTTTCGCAATATATAATAAATACTTATGAAAATAGTGGCAGGGAGAAGAATATGATATGAACCAATTTCTGTGAAAAAGAACATAATGGAAGTAAATGGATCATTTCGAATCCCTTCGATTGATTGAACAATTGTATCGTCAACATGGCGAACTGTCTCATTTTTAATCGCAAAGGAACTCGTTATCAAATAAAAAAGCAGGATGAAAAATATATATGTTTTATTCATCTAAGGCAGCGAAGATATGCCACTTTTTAGCGAAAGTGGGAAAGGTAATCGCTTTTTCCTCCCTTCGTTTCGTTGTATTTCTTAGTATAGTAAAAAATAGGAAAAACGCAAATCGTTTAAAACGTCCTATTCTTTTTATCGCTGATATTCGAAACAATTTTTGCTGAAACCTATGATAGTTGGGGAGGTGGAGGAAAACAGTGGATAAAAAAATACATCCATTCATACTATTAAATCTGTTGATCAATTCGATCGTGCTGGGGATGTTTGCTTATGACAAATACAGCGAACATAATATAGGTTATAGCATCACTTTTACAGTCTTATGTATTTTTTTGTTTTCTTAACTATTTATGGGTTCATGAACAATAGTAAAATTAACCGAGCAAAGCAATAAAAGAATGATGCTTCTTTTTGATGTTAAATAATAGTGATGGCCGCCTTTTAATAAGGTGGAGGAGAATTTCCTTTGCGTGTTGTTGGTATTTTCTTATTCAAGTTAAGAAGTTTACTTAATTACGTTCGTTGCCGCGCATTGATAAATCCGTTCATTCATCTTTTCAAGAGAGTGTGTGAACTGGATACATTCCCTTCCGTCTTTATACACATAGAGAGCTTTGATTTTTAAGTCCTTCATCGCCATAAATTTTTGATAGCTGGCTTCTATTTCTGAGCAGCAAAAGCAGAGGGGTGACGATATGTGCTGCCCAACACCCCTTCCATTTTCGCAGCCTTAATGCGCCCTCTTCCTCCCATTTTGGGTTGGTCCGATTTTATCGCGGCCACAATAAATTTAGCTAGTTAAAAATGCCGCGTAATTTGACTGCACAGCTACTTTGACAGCTTTTCTAAACGGAATAGTCTTCTCCGTTGTCGCTAATATGAGAGCTTTGTTATACACCTACTTACGCCATAACCGACTGATTCTATTCCCCGTCGGATTTTATGACAACAGCCTTTTAAATTGGACATGATTGAAAAATTTTCATACAAAAAAACTAGGCTCTCCTTGTTTATCAGCTATATTGGCGAATGATATTGATAAGCTTGCTATCAAGATTCGGCACGTCCTGCCTGCTTACACGAACTCGAACGTAGCTTTCATCCAAATCTAGCGCTTCGGCGAGAAACCCGGAAAGTCCTCTTGCTCTTCGATCAATTTCCATAATCATTTCAATATCGTGTTCGCCTATCGAATAGAAAACAATTTCAAGCTCCTTTAAACGGCCTCTAAAAGGACCGGAAGTCGGATAAAATTCAAACTCTTGAATGAACGGTAGCCTTTTTCTTAAACGATATGGCGCTGCTTCATTTTCAACTTGAAGGAGCTTAAATCCGATTCGGTTTATACTGTTTAATACTTCCTTCATTAAGCCGCCGGGAACAACGTCGATATAGTCCGTATCTTTCGGATCGATCGCTCCTTTAATATCCAATCCGGTATGAATCCATACTTTGGATGCTCCGATAGTAATTGGAGTATCAAGCGGAAGCTGAAATGAAAACGGAATTTCTTTCGTTTCATTCGGCAGTATGACGAAAGGTTTATTGATTTGTATTTTAGCGATTTCTGCTTGCCTCTTCTCTCTACGATCATCTACTTCTTTTATATAATGCGTAAGAACGGACAAGTAAATTTCGTCAATTTTTTGTTCAACGTTTCCTCCATTAATGACAACAATGCCTTTCACCTCTTCGCCAGGATAGAACGTTGAGGAGGTAAGCTTCGTATCTACTTTTGCCGCTCCAATCCCAATGCCCGCGAAAATTTTATTAAATAGAGACATTTATTCTCCCCCTATTTCGGAATTTTTCTGAATATCCTCTAGAATCTCCTCTGCTGATCTATATGAACCATCCATTCCAAACAGCTTTTTTATAATATTCTTTGATTCTACGGAAATATCTAGCTCCTCTTCCCAACTTTTTTCTTTTTTTCCCTTTTGATCAAATGATGAATAAAGCAAAAACAATACGAAATGCCCCAGCGCATAAAAATCCGTCTGAAAGCTAATTTTACGCATCCTTTGCTTTTCCGGCTCCCATTTATGAAAACTCTCCTCTTCTTCATCTGTAATCAAACGGGACAAGCCAAAATCAATGATGGAAATACTGTCGTTGTAAAGAAGAATGTTCGGTATTCTTAAATCACGGTGGACAACGTTTTGATCATGTATATACTGGACAACTTCGAGAATTTTTGTTAAATAATGAAAAGCATCTTTTTCGGAATATTTTTTTCCAAATTGAAAGATTAATTGCTCAAATGTTAGCCCTTCTTTGTATTCCATGACAAGATATTGATGGCTACCATCATTGATTTCAGCGTATAAAGCTGGAACGGCAGGATGACTTAATTTTTGCAATATTTCCCTTTCTTTTTGAAAAGGCCGTTCACCCGTTGTTTTTCTTCGCTTTCGGAGCTGCTTCAAAACGACTTTTTGATGTGTGGACAAATCTTCTGCAAGATACGTGATTCCGTAGCTCCCTACTCCTAAAAATTTTTGGACTACGTATCGTTCGATAACAGATCCTGGTTTATGTAGCCGCTCACCCCAAAGCGGAAACGGCTTCCAAAACTTTTTCCATACTTCCATCATCAGCTGCTATACGAACCGGAAAAGAATCCAAACCCAGAGCGATGTTTTCTTTTATAATAATGATGGCCGTAAGAAGTTGGATCATGTTTGTATTTTGACTTAGGATAATGCTTTTTGTGGTAGTGGCTGCTGCTGGAATAATGGTAAGGGCGATGGCCTAAAAACGATTTGATGAATTTTTTCAACATACACCTTTTCCCTCCTTCTTGTATTACTTGTTTTTACGAAAAAAATCTGTATTGGTTTCAGTTTAAAAAATTTTTTGAATAAAAAGATTGGAAGACCTGGTAATCTTCCATTCCTCTATTTCTATTACTTGTCATCCATTGCAGTTTTTTCATTAGAAAATTTTTCAAAAAAAGATCATGGTAAGCGGCTCATTTTTTTCAAATATTGAATGACAACGTCCATCATTTCCTTATATTTTTTATCCCCAAATAAATCGTAAAGACCTTTGTAATCATTATACAGATCAAGGAGGGAATCAATGATTTCCTGCTGCATAGGCTTTGTTTTCTTTTCGTTTTTTTGGCTGTTCATCGGAGCAGAAGCATTTTTCTGTGCGTCCATCCCAGCAATATGTCGGATAATATGAATATTTTGCAAATGTTGATCTGCTTCTTTTTTCGAAACGGCCAGCTTTAATTCATCCGCAGATGATTCCATCCATTCCCCGTCGCGCACCCGCACTAATTCATAAATCACTTCCTCCCACGCATCGTCTTTATATCTCCACAATTCCGTCCGGTACCCGACAATTTTGAAAATTTCATCACCGTAGCCTTTCACATAAACAAGATCTCCAATTCCAAACATCAGTTCCACTTCAACCGTTTCTGACTCAAACACAGTCCCATCATATTCTGATAAAAACTGTAATGAATGTTCAAAATATAAAATTTCACTGTAATTGATTTCATATAAAAACTCTTCGTCCATCGTATGGATGTTTGTAATCGTCCCCAAAGTACCGTACAAAGTAATAACGACTTGATCGCCAATATTGAACTTCGGTTTTTTTCTTTTCAGTATGAAGGCACCCCCTTTAATGCCATCACTCTTTCGATTATCACATTATATGCATCATCAACTTGTTTGAGTTGGGCGGACTATTTTGAAGGCTCAGTCAATGTTTTTGTTCAATCAATTGAACATATTTTTCCCAAGCTTCATCAAAAACAGACATGTTTTCCAAATATGATCCATTTAATTCCAAGTAAGTGCTGAGTTCATCATAATCAGTTGAATTTTTCGGAAAGCTGTGGTCAAGATAAGCATCGTTTGCAAACTTGCTGATTTTGTCCTTCGGTTTAGGATGTCTGAACGTCATCAAATAATGATAAAAAGAAGTCATATTTCCACCTTCCTAAAAAATTTGCTTGTTTCATTATAACGTTTTGATAAATTTTCGAAAATAAAAAAACCGCCTTTTTATGGAGCGGTTTTAAAGAGAAAAAATGCTCTTTCTTCAGCTGCAGCTGGAAAAAGATTTTTTATTGTTTTATAGAATGGACCATATTTATTCTCCACTGATTAAAAAACAACGATCCATTATGCCAAGACACCGTTTCCTTATTGAACGGTTTCTGGAAGCGGATTTAAGTCAATCTCAAAGCCTAAATCTTTTAACATTTCGTGATCTTTTGACATTTCCTGTCCTTCAGTTGTTAAATAGTCTCCGATAAAAATAGAATTAGCCGCATATAACCCAAAAGGCTGTAGCGAGCGCAAGTTTACTTCCCTTCCTCCGGAAATGCGTATTTCTTTTGTCGGCAGCATGTATCGGAATAAGGCAAGCACCTTTAAACAATATCGAGGATTTAGATTATTTTCTCCTTGCAACGGAGTTCCTTCAATAGGATGAAGAAAATTAACCGGAATAGAATCTGCGTCGATCTTCTTTAAAGCAGCAGCCATTTCAATAACATCTTGTTTCGATTCACCCATCCCGATAATCACACCGGAGCAAGGAGAAATCCCTGCACGTTTGACTTTGTCAACTGTGTTTACGCGATCTTCATATGTATGACTAGTGACTATATGTTCATGATATCTTTCTGATGTGTTCAAGTTATGATTGTATCGATTGACACCAGCTTCCTTCAATCGTTCCGCCTGTTCGTCTTTTAAAATTCCTAAACATGCGCAAACCGTCAAGTTGTATGTATCTTTTATTTCGCGTACAGATTCGCATATTTTTTCTACCTCATGGTTTGTAGGCCCTCTTCCGCTTGCAACGATGCAGAAAGTTCCAGCTTTCAACTCTTGTGCCCGTTTGGCCCCCTCTAAAATGGCTTCTTTTGAAAGCAGTGGGTATTTGTTGATCGGAGCCGTTGATACGGAAGATTGGGAACAGTAGGAACAGTTTTCAGGACAATATCCTGATTTTACATTCATGATCATATTTAACTTCACTTTATTCCCGTAAAATGCTTTTCGAATCTTGTAAGCACCATGCAGAAGAAGCAGCAATTCTTCATCAGGACAGTCCAAAATTGCAGCAGCTTCCTCATAAGTTATTTTATGTCCAAATAGTACGTTTTCGGCTAATTCAACCCAATCGATTCTCATTTCGTAATCCCCCTTTTCTGTAATACTTAAATGGTAAAAAAAGAAAGGATATATGTCAACTATTTTTTTAATTAAGTTTACATAAAATGCAGATAAAAATCCTGCCCGAACAGGCAGGATTTTTTTATTTTACATAAGCGCAGCCGACAATGATCAAAAGTATAAATAATACTACGATCAAAACGAATGAAGATCCGCAGCCATATCCGGCACCATGTACCGGATAACCGTATCCATGTCCACAATGGTGAAAATCGTGATGGTGAAAATGCATTTGCCCCACTCCTCATTTTTTAATCTAGGTTTCAGTTTACATTATGTTTTTTTGGACTTTCAGGTATGTGCACATGCCTATTTTTCCAAATTCTTTGGAACAAACGCCCTGCAGTTGGAAATTGGAAACACCAGTTGTGCAAGCGGGCAGATGATATCGTCCTATAAGAAACATGAGGAGGAACTTCATCTGCGACCGCATTTTGATTGTCTTAAAAAATCAATTTTACAAATTTTAGATTATTTGAGATTACTATAGACATGGCAGCGGTCAACGAAAGAAAAGGAGTGGGCAAATTCGTCTTTTTCCGACATAAGCTGCTAGTATTAGTTCAGAGTCATCTGACCAGTTATGGTTGTACAAGTTTAAAAATATCTTTTTTTCCAAAAAATATAAGCTGTTAAGCTTGACATGAGCAATGAAATGGAAATGGGAATAAAAAACGCAAAATGATGATTTTGAAACGGTATCGGCACATTCATCCCATACAAGCTCGCTACTAATGTCGGAATAGAGATGACGATCGTAATTGCCGTCAAAAATTTCATGACAATATTGACATTGTTGGAAATGACTGATGCAAATGCGTCCATCATTCCGCTTAAAATACTTAAATATACCTCTGTCATTTCAATTGCTTGTTTGTTTTCGATAATGACATCTTGCAAAAGATCTTGATCTTCCTCATACATTTTCAAGTAATTTAATCGCAGCAGCCTTTCCATGACAATATTATTAGATTTCAGCGATGTCGTAAAATAAACTAAGCTTTTTTCCAGACTGAGCAATGAAAAAAATTCTTTATTTTTCATCGATTGATGAAGCTCTTTTTCTACTTCGCTCGTTTTGCGATTAATTTGTTTCAGATATCGCAAATAATAAGTTGAAGTTAAATATAAAATTTGAAAAGCAAAACGCGTTTTCATAAACGTATAAAAACCTTTAACTTTGTTTCTGGCAAACTGTTCAAAGATTGGGTTTCCTTGCAAACATACTGTAATAAAACAACTGTCAGTAATGATCATTCCGATCGGGATCGTTTCATAAAACGTTTGCCCGATGTCATCTACCGTGATAACCGGAATGTCAACAATAATCAACACATTGTGGTCCTCTTTTTCAATCCGGGATCTTTCCTCATCATCCAGTGCATCTTTAAAAAAGTCTATTGGAATTTGCAGCCGTTCTGACACGAAATGAACTTCTTCCTCAGTCGGTGCCACCATGTTGATCCAACAACCGTTTTGAATATCTTCAATTTCCTTCAATTGGCCGTTCGCGCTTGACATATAAATGTTCAGCATGCTTTAACCTCCTTTGCTAGAGGCAGTCTGCACGCGCAAGAGTGTCATCGCTTACGAACAGCGCCTCTTTCCGCATACATACTGCCTTACCTATCTCGGGTCCGTCCGGATCTAAAAAAGAACCGCTATTCATAAACGATTTTCACCCTCCTTCATCCATAAAAATTCAACCTAATATATGATACTAATTTTGTTTTACGATGTATATAGGTTTTAACGGAATTTTACATAAATTTGAACATTTAATAAAAAAAGGGCACATGTTTTTGTGCCCATTCATTTTCATATAATCTTTACTCTGTTTGATCGTCTTCAAACAGTTTTTTATATTCACCATAGCCTTCTTGTTCGAGCTGATCTTTCGGGATAAAGCGAAGCGCAGCCGAGTTAATGCAGTAGCGAAGGCCTGTCGGTTCTGGACCGTCAGGGAAAACATGTCCAAGGTGCGAATCCGCCGTTTTGCTTCTAACCTCTGTACGGATCATGCCGTAAGATGTATCTAATTTTTCGACGATCTCATGCTGATGAAGCGGTTTTGTAAAACTTGGCCATCCGCAGCCTGAATCAAATTTATCGAGCGAGCTGAAAAGCGGTTTTCCCGAGACGATGTCGACATAAATCCCTTCTTCTTTATGATCCCAATATTCATTTTGAAATGGAGGCTCCGTCCCGTTGTTTTGCGTCACCTCATATTGCATCGGAGTCAATCGTTTCTTCAGCTCTTCTTTATCCCAGTCGCTCCAATGCTTGCGTATAAATTCATCCCGTCCAGACGCTTGACGATACCTTTTGTAGTGAAAAGGATTTTTTTTGTAGTAATCTTGATGATAGTCTTCGGCTGGGTAAAAAGGTTTTGCCAGCAATATTTCGGTCGCAATCGGTTTTTCAAAACGTCCGCTTTTTTCTAAAAGCTCTTTCGATTGTTCCGCGAGCTCGCGCTGTTCCTCCGAATGATAAAAAATAGCCGTTTTGTAAGATTCTCCCCTGTCATAAAATTGTCCGCCCGGATCAGTCGGATCAATTTGCTGCCAAAATATATCCAGAAGCTTTTTATATGGAAACACGTTCGGATCAAAGGTAATTTGCACGGCTTCCACATGACCCGTCGTGTGCGAGCACACTTCTTCATATGTCGGATTTTCCTTATGTCCTCCCGTATATCCGGAAACAACCTTAATAATTCCCGGAAGCTCATCAAAAGGCTGGACCATGCACCAGAAGCAGCCACCCGCAAAAGTAGCCAATTCATATTTTTCATTGCTCATCATTTTTCCCTCCCTTTAGCTAATTTTCCTGCCTGCTCATTCTCATCGCAAAAGTAAAGATCAACTTGTTCTTCCTACAATACATTATAAAACGATTAAAAAGAACAAAACAATTGATTTGCAACTCAAGCATAGCGAAGTGCAAAAACTAGTATATTCGTTCCATTAAGAATTTTTCCTTTTTTGCTCCATGTTATCACGAAATGGCCATAACGCTGCCATCATGAAGGCTAAAAGCAAAACGATGGAAGCTAAAACGTATGGAAAATCGACGTCGATATCAAACAAAATTCCTGCAATCGCAGGACCGACAATGTTTCCTAAACTTGTATAAGTAGAGTTCATGCCGGCAATAAACCCTTGTTCATCTCCTGCCATATTGGATAATAGAGTGGTGACAGCTGGTCGAAGAAGATCGCATGCTAAAAATACAGCAAACGTTACAGCCATAATGAAAAAGTAGCCGTCAACTAAGGTTGACAGAAAAATAAAGACGGAAGCGCCTAATAAACAAATTTCAATCAACCTTTTCTCGCCAAGATACTTCACTAGCTTGTCAAAGAAAACGATTTGGGCGATGAGTCCAAAAATCGTTCCTGTTGTTATGACGATGGAAATATCTTTCGGTGAAAAACCGAATTTTTTATCGACAAACAAACCGAACATCGTTTCATATGCGGAAAGACCAAATGCTAAAACAAACACGATCAATAGCGGTACAACATACGGAGGTTTGATCGATTTGCTTAATTCGCTGAAAAATTGAAGACGAGTTTGTTTTTCATCTAATTGTTGAATGCTATCATTTGGAAGCGGTTCTTTTAAAAGGAGAATGGAAAAAACGGCTGCGACAAGCGCAATAAATGCCGCAAGAAAAAACGGCACCCGAATGCCGAATTCTGCTGCAAATCCTCCGATGCCGGGCCCGATAATAAAACCTGCGTTAATGCTGGCAGACAAATATCCAAGCGCTTTCGGCCTGTCCTCTAAAGTGGTGATATCTGTAATAAACGCAGTAACAGCGGGCATAATACATGCCGCGCTGATTCCGCCAATTATTCTTGAAATCAAAAGCAAGAAGAACGCAGAACCTATTGCAAATAAAAATTCGGATACAGCAAACAAAACTAAACCGATGACAATCATAATCTTTCTGCCAAAACGGTCAGTAAAAATCCCCGTGACCGGCGAGGAAAACAACTGGGCAGTTGAAAATGCTGCTATGAGATATCCCATATAAACGCCCGATAAATTTAGTTCATTCATATAAGCAGGCAAAACCGGAACAACGAGTCCGATTCCTAAAAAAGCGATAAAAACATTGCAAAGCAGTAATATGAGGGAGATATTTTGTTTATTTGAACGTAACATGATAACTTCACCTGCATATCTTTGACTTTAAATTTTTATGTATCAAGAATCAACTACGATGTAAAATTTTTACTTTTACAGGAAAGAAAGAAGGCGATCCATCAAAGGACGTTTTTCATCCTTCTGGATCCCCTTTCTATCTCGCTTTTCTTTAACTTTTATGCTCGCGCAAATGAAGTACATATACAGCAATGCTTAAAAACAAGGCGCAGTAACCGACATTTATGTAAACTTTGTCTAAATTGTAATCTAAGTTTCCAGCAAGGTATTGTTTATATGCCATACCGCCAAAATAAACAGCAAGGAGGAACATGACGATGCTAGCAATTAAATATATTTTTTTCAAATACATCACCCCTACACCAAATTCCCTTGCTTTTCTTTTTCTATAAAAATGTTTCATCTCTAACAATTTATTTTCTCTTATCTTCACCTCTCCGTCAAGAATTCGCCAGAAAGAATTTTCGCCATTATGTTTCATATTCCGCTATAATATTTTAGGAAAGGAGATCTGAAATATGGCATTACCTGATGATTTTTGCCGGAAAATGAAACAATTGTTAAAAAATGAAGCAGATGATTTTTTTTCTGCTTTGCGAGATGAACCGATCAAGGGACTGCGCTTCAATCGTCTAAAAATAGAAAAAGAAACGTTCATTCGGAAAATACCTTTTTCTCTTTCTTCAGTTCCCTTTTGTGAAGACGGATTTTATTACGATGAAAAACAAGACGAGCCCGGAAAACACCCTTTTCATGCAGCTGGGCTCTATTATATACAAGAACCGAGTGCTATGGTTCCTGCTGAAGTGCTTCAGGCAAAACCCGGAGAAAAAATATTAGATTTGTGCGCTGCGCCAGGAGGAAAATCGACGCAAATTGCCGCGGCGATGGAAAATGAAGGAATTCTTATCTCAAATGAAATTCATTTCAAACGAGCGAAAGCACTATCGGAAAATATTGAACGTTTCGGAATTCAAAACGCTATTGTGATAAATGAACGGCCCGAAAAACTGGTTCAACACTTTCCGAATTATTTCGACAAAATTTTAGTTGATGCCCCGTGCTCTGGAGAGGGAATGTTTCGAAAAGATGATAACGCCATCGAATTTTGGAGCGAGGATCTTGTTGAAAAATGCTCGTACACGCAAAAAAAGCTGTTATCTTTAGCGTTTCAAATGTTAAAACCCGGCGGAACTCTCGTCTATTCCACCTGCACGTTTTCTCCTGAAGAAAATGAACAGGTTATTGAGGCATTTGTAAGCATGCATCCAGAAATGTCTCTTGTTGAAATTCCTAAACGTGAAGGTTTTGATCGAGGAAGAGTGGAATGGACAAAAACGAATTTTGAAGAAATTTCAAAATGCATCCGCCTTTGGCCGCATAAAATCAAAGGTGAAGGGCATTTCGTTGCGAAATTAATCAAAAATGGCGAAAACAATACGAGAAGCAGCGTTTCATATTTAAAATCAAATGTCAAAAAACAGCAATTAGCTGAGTTTCAGCAATTCGAACATTCTTTTTTAAAGAAAAGAATAACCGGGGCATTTTTCTTAAAAAAACAACAGCTGTATGTATTACCTGAAAAATGCCCAGATATTACTTCGTTGAACGTTTTGCGGGCGGGTCTCCATCTTGGAGAAATCAAAAAGAAACGATTTGAACCGAATCATCATCTTGCCCTGTCACTCACACCAAATGATGTGAAATACAGTTATTCCTTCTCAACGAACGAAAAAGATTGGCAAGCTTATTTAACGGGAGAAACGATTTCATCTCCATTGGGTGTAGACAGGGGATGGATATTAATGACAATAGACGGCGAATCGATCGGTTGGGGAAAAGAAACGAAAGGAACCATTAAAAACTTTTATCCAAAAGGTCTTCGTGTTCAATTTTGACAAAACAAAAGCGGGTTTTGATACCCGCTTACTTATTTGAGAGGGAGCGGAACATACAAATTTGCTGAAATTACCCCTTCCTCCAAATCAATTTTTTCAGCTTGAATTTTAGACCCGTTTTCCAATGCCAGCTGATCAAGAAAGACTACAATCTGGCGATTTTTTGCATCAATCTGCACTTCTTTTGGAAAGTGGTATTGGGAATCAATATATTTCAACACATAAGAAACCGGAACGGAAAGTCTCCCAACCGATAAGCTTTTCACCTTTAAAATGACGTTTCCCTGCTGTACACTCGGTTCAAAAGACATGACCATGTCCAAATCTCGGCCGAAAGCGAGAAGGCTGCCGTACAGTTTAATATCATCCGTAATTTCAACCCAGTATGTGAGAGGCTGATGAACGGCTTCCTTTTTTAAATAATCATTGATGACCTTAGTTACTGTCTGTTTATCTGTTTCCACTTTAAAGACAGCAAAATCTTTACTACCTTCCGCTTCCTTTTTCAGAGGCGGTTTTTCCCCAGGCATAAGCAGAAGACCAGAGGAGATGAGAATAATCAAAAAATTGGAAAACAACAAGATAAAAAATGCAAGCTTCCATTTATTCATTTACTTCAATCCTTTTTTGTTCCATTTTCCAATGTTTCCATAACCCTTGCCGCAATCAATACATATCCGTTCTCGTTCGGATGGAATTCATCTGTATATAAGAGGTTTTTGTCCTCTCCTTCTTGAAAAATATCCTGAATTGAAACGAATACCGCACGTCCATCTCCGAGCAAAATTTGTTTCGTCCGCTCGTTCCATTCCGAAATAATCATATCAATTTCCGGAAATTCTGCCAATTTCCACGCAAACGGATTATAAAGCCCAATAAACGCAATCACTGCCTGTTCATTTGTCGACCGGATCTTGTTCATAATGTCTCTTAAACGTTGTTCATAAAGAAGGCGTTCTTCTTGAAAAAGTTCAACTGTTAATTCAAAAATATTTTCCCGCACGACTTTCATTAAATCATTTGCACCAATCGTCATGAAAATGAGATCGGCATCTTCCAATTCCTTTTTTACTTGATCTTCATCAAGCTTTTTTAACAAATTTTCCGTTGAATGCCCCATCGCTGCAAAATTGACTGTTGAAACAGATGAAATGTCTTCCTTTTTTTCTAATTCATCTGAAACGAGACCAACATAGCCTTCTTTTGTTCGGTCGCCCACTCCTTTTGTCAGGGAGTCGCCAAGTGCAACAATTTTGATATCTCCTTGCAATTGAAAAGAGCTGGACCTACTTTCATTCCCCGCGACAGCGATTTCAGTTTCAATCGGTTTGCTCTCTTCCTCTTCCGCCTTCGCTTGATTTGAAGGAGAAGCAGTGGATTTTTGGACACATCCGGTTAATAAGAAAAAAGTCATAATAAGAAGAGAAAATTTTTTCGACAGCATTCCTATCACCTTGTGACGATCTCTTTCTTTTTATTATATCATACGAAAAAAAGTTTAAAATTGACCCAAAGGCATCATGTACAGAGGGTCCTTTCCCCCTGCTGTCAGACGCTTTAGGCCAACTTTAAACTTTATTGAACAGCTTTTATATCGTTGATGATTTCGTCATACGGCGTATTTTCAACACCGTTGTAGCTTTTTAAAACAACTCCGTTTTGATCCACTAAATAAAAGCTCGTTCCATGAATGACCTGATCATCGCTTTCCGGTTTTTGAACGATCGTTTTAAAACTGTTTTTTGCAAAGTTTTCAATTGTCTCTTGGCTGTATCCGGTTAAAAAATGCCAGTTGTCAAGAGAATCGGAAAATTGATTTGCAAATTGTTTCAGTTTCTCTGGTGTATCTACTTCCGGATCAACGCTGAATGATACAAACTCGACTTCAACACCTTCTTTTTCCGCTTTTTCCTGCAATTGAGCCATATGGGCTGTCATCGGCGGACAAACGGTTTCACAGCTTGTAAAAACAAAATCAGCTACCCAAACCTTCCCTTTTAAATCTGCTAAAGCAAAGGGCTGTCCGTTTTGATCCGTAAATTCAAAATTTTCCACTTTATAATTCAACGGATCTTTTATTTTATTTCCGCTGCAAGCCGTTAAAAAGATCAATAACAGAAAACAGGAAATGAACATTTTCTTCTTCATCGATCATTCACCTTTCACCTATTCTCATCGAAAGTGTATCAAATTTTCATTCAAGTGAAAACAAATTCCAAAATGATTCATAAAAGATTCAAAAAACTAGCTTTTACTTATGGCTTCACATAGTAAGAAACTCCTAAAGCTCCTTTGCCGGTATGAATGGAAATGATTGGTGTCGTTGTGCAAATATCAATTTTATCGGCGGTTGTGATCTTCAACAATTCCTCTTTTAAGCGCAGCGCCAAATCTAATGCATTGGCATGCGCCACCCCAATCCTCAGCAAATCGCGATCTTTTATATCTTGAATCAATTGCTTCATAAAAAATTTAACAACTTGCGAATGGCTTCTAACTTTTGTGATTGGCGTAAAGATCCCGTCTTGTAAAGAAGCGATCGGTTTAATATTCAATAACGATCCTAATAGAGCCTTTCCCTTTCCAATCCGTCCCCCTTTTTCCAAATGCTCGAGAGTGTCTACTGATACATAAAGAAAAGTGTTTTTTCGTACTTGTTCTATATGAGAGATTATTTTGTCTAACATTGCTCCCTTTTTTGCCATTTTTGCCGCTTCAATCACTTGAAAACCTAAAGCGCTAGATATATAGTTGGAATCTATGACCGTAACTTCTCCCTCGGTCAGGCTTGCCCCCTGCTGTGCGGCGCGCACTGTTCCGCTCAGTTTACCGGACATATGAATGGATAGCACTTGAAAACCTTCTGCATGAAGGCGATCATACACTTCCTTAAAATGGATCGGAGAAGGCTGAGAACTTTTCGGTATTTCTGCTGATTCCATCATTTTTTCAATAAATTCCGCTGGTTCAAAATCAATGCCGTCCGTATAAGATACACCATTCAATGTATAGGTTAACGGAACAACTTCAATATTGTATTCCTCCAAAATATTTTTATCTAAATCTGCTGTTGAATCGGTAACGATCCTTACCTTTTGTGTCAATATATTCACTTCCTATCAAACAATAATATTTCAACCTTATCACGTTTCTGATCAAAAGAAAAGAAACAGTCTCTAATCTTTACCCGTCCTAACATATTTTGAAACTTAAAAATTCAAAAACGGTCAATTTCGCAGATCTCTCCTTCTTCTCCAAAACGCTTAAAAAAAATAAAAAGCCCTTGCCGATAATCAAATATCTGCAAGGGATATTTCTTTAAGCGTTATGTTTTAATCGGTTGTCTTGAAAAATTGATTCATAATCTTTCCACTTTAAAGCATGCTTCAAATAGCTTCGAAAATTATAAAGGCTTTTTGGCTTTGATTCTTTGCAAATGTTCGCTATAAAAAGCTGCAAATGAATATTTAACATGAAACGGTAAGAGTTATCCTCCTCCAATACTGGGATTTCAACAATCTTCACCTTCTGTCCATTTTCAAGTTTGAACTCTAGGCTTTTAAATAGCAAAGTATCAATCCTCTTTTTACCCGTTTCTTCTATTATACAACAAAATAGGAGCGAATTTTGCAAAAATTTGTCATATACAAAAATATTTTAAATTAACAAATTGAATAAGTTGCTGTCCTTGTTAACCTCTGTAAAAGGAAAACCTTTCTTTTTCATTCTTTCGACTAATCCGCGGTAATCTTCCCGATGCTTGACTTCGATGCCGACAAGCGCAGGACCGCTGTCTTTATTATTTTTCTTCGTGTATTCAAAGCGAGTGATATCATCCGTCGGACCTAATACCTCATCTAAAAATTCACGTAAAGCACCCGCACGCTGCGGAAAATTAACGATAAAATAATGCTGCAAGCCTTCATAAATTAAGGATCTCTCCTTAATTTCCTGCATGCGCTCAATATCGTTATTGCCTCCGCTAAGAATGCAAACGACATTTTTTCCTTTTATTTGATCTTTGTAAAAATCAAGCGCTGCGATTGGAAGCGCACCTGCTGGTTCTGCTACAATTGCATTTTCATTATATAAGTTCAAGATCGTTGTACAAATTTTTCCTTCCGGCACAAGTAAAAGATCGTCCAAAATTGTCCGGCAAATGGAAAATGTCTGATTTCCTACCCGCTGGACCGCCGCTCCATCCACAAATTTTTCAATTTCATCCAGTTCGACTACTTCGCCTTTTTCGAGTGATTTCGCCATAGCTGGTGCTCCGGAAGGTTCCGTGCCGATTAATTTTGTTTCCGGCGATACGCTTTGAAAGTATGTGCCGATGCCAGACATTAACCCTCCGCCGCCGATAGCAGCAAACAAAAAATCAATTGGCTCATCGCTGTCATTTAAAATTTCAACAGCAATGGTGCCTTGGCCCGCAATGACATCTTTATCGTCAAACGGATGGATGAACGTACGGTTTTCTTTTTCGGCGCATTCAAGCGCTTTTTTATACGCATCATCAAATGTATCGCCTGTCAACACAATTTCAATGTACTCTCTTCCGTGCAATTCCACCTGAGATATTTTTTGTTTAGGAGTTGTGGAAGGCATAAAAATTTTTCCATGCACTTTTAACGCTCTGCACGAAAATGCGACTCCTTGCGCATGATTTCCAGCACTTGCACAGACAACTCCATTTTTCGTTTCCTCAGGAGTCAAATGTTTCATTTTGTTGTAAGCTCCTCTTATTTTAAAAGAGCGTACAACTTGCAAATCTTCCCTTTTCAAGTATACCCGGCAACCATATTTTTCAGATAATCTTTGGTTAAATTCCAATGGAGTATGTGTCACAACATCCTTTAATGATTGATGCGCTTTTAATATATCTTCTACTTGGACGAATGCTTCAACTTTTGTCAAATTCGTCATCGTACATCCCTGCCCTTAAACAATTTCTTAATTTTTAAATTATAACACGATTCAAATAAAAATAAAATTACATCTATTGTTTTTATTTAGAATTCTGCTTTTTTGACCGATTGAATCCAATTTTACATGTGAAATTATATGATTCTTATATGTATTACTTGCAAGATATGGCACAACTAAAAAAGACGCTGCAGCGCCTTTTTTAATGTCCTATAGAAGCCTGCGAAAGAAGCAATGCTTCCTTGACTTCAAATTGACTCAGACCGTTCTTATTTATTTCGCTCGTACACAAGGAAGCGGTGCGGATAAACATTTTTTTCATCAACTACTCCATCTTTTTGGGAAATAAGCTTCCATTCAGAAAAATCAATTTTTGGAAAATATGTGTCGCCTTCAAACTCCTCCTCAATTTCTGTTACATAGAGCCGATCGGCAAACGGAAGCAGCGCTTCAAAAATCTTCGCTCCGCCAATTACAAACATTTCTTCTTCCTTATTGTTTTGGGCAAATTGCAAAAATTCATTTATCGAATGAAAAACGAGACAGCCTTCGCAAGAAAACTTTTCATTCTTTGTTAACACAATCGTTTCTCTTCCGGGAAGGGGCCGTCCAATCGATTCAAAGGTTTTACGGCCCATGACGATCTTTTTGTTCATCGTTGTTTCTTTAAAATATTTTAAATCATTCGGAAGATGCCAAGGAAGCTTATTGTCCTTTCCGATCAGCCGGTTTTCATCCATCGCAAACAAAAAGGAAATCATACACTCACCTCACCTTTAATGTGAGGATGAGGATCATACCCTTCCAGCGTGAAATCTTCATAAGTAAAATCAAAAATGGATTTTACCTCTTTATTCAATTTCATTGTCGGAAGAGGCCGCGGCTCCCTCGTCAGCTGCAATTTTACTTGCTCAATATGGTTGTTATAAATATGAACATCGCCGAATGTATGGATAAACTCCCCGAGCTCCAAGTCGCAAACTTGAGCAATCATCATCGTTAAAAGCGCATAGGAAGCAATATTGAACGGCACACCTAAAAAAAGGTCTGCGGATCGTTGATAAAGCTGACACGAAAGCTTTCCTTCCGCAACATAAAATTGGAAAAACGCATGGCACGGCGGTAGAGCCATTTTATCTAAATCAGCGACGTTCCAAGCACTTACAATCAATCGCCGTGAATGTGGATTCGTTTTAATTTGTTCAATTACATTTGAGATTTGATCGATGGTATTTCCGTCTGCACCTGTCCACGAACGCCATTGGTAGCCGTAAATGGGGCCCAAGTCGCCGTTCTCATCTGCCCATTCGTTCCAAATTCGGACGCCGTGTTCTTGTAAATATTTTACGTTTGTATCACCTTTTAAAAACCATAACAGCTCATAAATGACCGATTTTAGATGAATTTTTTTCGTCGTAACAAGAGGAAACCCTTTAGCCAAATCAAAACGCATTTGATATCCAAATGTGCTGATGGTTCCTGTCCCCGTCCGATCCTGTTTTTTAACCCCGTGCTCAAGCACATGTCTGCATAAATTTAAGTATTGTTCCATTGATGACACATCCTTTAGTTGAAATGTTACTTTAGTTTAACAATCGGCTCGTTCTCCCATTGCTATTAAACCGTTTGTCAAACGAAAAAATTTTTTCAAAATCCGGATCGAAAAAGCCGTCTCATGCAGCTTATTTTTGCAATCTCCATCTTTAAAAATGGAAAAATTGGCGAATCGCCAATTATTTCCCGCTGCACACTTTCTGAAATTATTTTATCTCTTCCAGCTTATCATTTACATCTTCGTTATTATGAGCAATGCGGCTAGCTGCACTTGCAGCAATGGCTGCCACGATATCGTCTAAAAATGTATTGACTTTCCCGTCATGGCTATTGTTCAGCTCTTTGATGATTCCAAATTTTTCTTTGTCTAAATAGCCATAATTCGTAAATCCAATTGACCCATAAACATTTACAATCGATAACGATAAAATTTCATCAATTCCATATAGCGGTTCATCTGATTCGATAATTTGCTGAAGCGGTTCAGGAAGCAATTTTTGTTCCGCAAGCTTGTCTAAAGCAATTCCTGTCAAGACAGCATGAATGATTTCTCGTTTTCTTAAAATCTTTTCAACATGGTATGTGCATTCTTCAAGAGACAGATCGGGAATGTATTTTTTTTGCAGCTCCAACACGATTTGTCCAATGTCTTTTAATGTTACTCCCCGATCTTCCAACAATTCAATCGCTTTTTTTTGGAGCTTTTCAAGTGAATACGCCATATTCAATCACTTCCTTTACTGCATCCAATTTGGAGGTGTGTTTGTGTCCCAATAAATTTTCCCCAATGCATAATGGGTTTGAAAGTGGTCATGGTATGTATGGTAATGAAAATCAAACCAATAGCCCTGTTTTGGCGGATGATCGACGCGAACATGAAATCGTATCAAGTCTTTTCCGCTCATACGATCATAAATGTGAAAAATTTTTTCTCCTTTTCCATTCGCAGGTTTTTGGGATATAGCCAAATCTGCAAATTTTTCCTTCTCCGTTGCCAAGAAGGTTTTGATCACTTCTTCCATTTGCGGCAAAACTAAGTTGCGAAACTCATCTTCTATCACACCGCTGATTTTTTTGCCGAATTTTTCAAATGATTGTTTTTCCGCTTCAAACAAAAATTGATCGACAATGTTTGGCTGTTCTATTGCTGACTGATCTTGTGAATCACGATGCAGTAATAGTTTTTTCTCTTCGGCCTCCGGTGCATAGTTTGCGTCAGGAGCCTGTTTATTGACGGTTAAGGCGGACGGAGGCGCTACAAGCCCGAATGTTGCGAGTGTAAATAAAACGACAAGCGATTTTCGAATCCAATTTTTCAAGTTCCCAACATCCTTTCCGCCAAATGAACAAATGATACTATCATTCTATCATATTTTAATCAAAATAGATATTTGATAGAGTTTTTTGACTGAAAAGAAATGGGTTCAAAAAAACGAGAAAAAAGGGTAAAATAAAAATCAGAAGTTGGAGGCAGCAGATCGGAAGCCGACAATTTGGGAAACCGGCAGAAAATGACCGTTCAACTCATCCTGCAAAATTTTTTCTAGTTGATTGGAGGAAAGTACATATGTATGATGCAATGTTCATAATAGGTAGCTTTATTACACTTGCATATTTAATTGTAATGGAACTTACAGACTAAAAGCTCATGGAAGACCATGAGCTCTTTTACTTTTAAGAAGCTGAATATCATTAGCAATGCTTTTCAAATGCTTGAAGAAGATTTTCCATAACTCCTTCCAGCGTATTGCCTTCAATGTCATGTCTTGGGATAAAATGGACAACTTCTTTTCCTTTTAAAAGAGCCATTGACGGCGACGACGGTTCATAACCGATAAAATACTCCCTCATTTTTGCCGTCGCTTCCCGATCTTGACCCGCAAAAACTGTTACGAGATGGTCAGGAGTTTTTTCGCTTCTTACTAAAGCTTGTGTTGCCGCTGGTCTTGCAAGTCCCGCTGCGCAGCCGCAAACGGAATTCACAAAGACGAGCGTTGTCCCTTCCGCTGATTCCATAAATTGATCCACCTCTTCAGGTGTAACTAATTCGCGGAATCCGGCATTTGTCAACTCATCTCTCATCGGTTGAACGAGCTGACGCATATACTCTTCATAAGCCATTGACATTTTCAATCCCCCTAATTTTTACTATATTTAACATTATTCGTTTATGAAACAGAAATATGCTACTTTTGCCGGCTTTCGGTCATTTGCTTCCAAACGGATCCTTTTGCTTCTTCTCCTTTTTCGATCCTTTCTATTGCCATCTTTATTTGCATTTTCACTTCAAATTCTGGATCGTCTTCCGCTTCCTTCAGTTCCTTTAAAACAGATTCATCTCCTACTTCGTACAAAAACATGGCTGCTCGCCAACGAACAAGTTTACTTTTGTCCTTCAATGCTTTCGCCATTTCAGGAATAGCCGCTTTGTCCCCGATGTCAGATAGCGCATCACCTGCTGTTCTTCTAACAGTAACGCTTTTATCTTTTAACGCTTTATAGAGCAAAGGAAGGACAGCCGGATCTTCGAGCATTCCTAAATAGACCGTTGCAAGTCTTCGTATCGATGCTTTCTCATCATTCAACGCTTTTTCCAGCACATCTAAATCTTCAAGCGTTGGATCCATTTGCTCCAAATGGGCAAACCGCTTTTGCCAATCAGGATCATCAAGCATGTCAACCGTTACTTTGTAGCTGAATCGCTTAAACGTTTCCTTTTCATCCTTTTGATGAATGATTCTATTTTTTATGCGTTCCAGCCTGTCATCCGGATAGGCTGCTGATATTTCATCGACAACCTCCTGGCCGATTGCATCCAAATCTCCGTAGCGGACGCCATGCTCCTTCCATTCCCTTTCTAAAACAACGTTGTTCGCATGCTTTTGAACTTCCATGATCATGTTTCGGAAGCGTTCAGGCAGCCCGTAGCGGCGCTCCTCATGTCCGTCTGTCAGCTTTACTTGCATCGGCAGGCCGTGAAACATTTGAATAAACACTTTTACTTCGCCATATCCTTCTTCAGGAGAATAGGCGTCCTGGCTATTATCTTCAACCTGCTCGCCGAAAATGCTTCTTACTTCTGATAAAATATCCTGCCAATGATATTTGCTGTTTCGTTCAATGGCCATAAAATCTGCAACATGATAAACCCCTTTCACCCCTTCAATTGCTAAAATGGATTGGATTTCCTTTGGTGCTTCATGAGCATTTTCTTTTTTATAATTGTTCCTTTTACCTGCCGGAAGCTCTTGGTCGAGAATTACTTTCATCGTATTAGGGCTTGGGGTAGGTTCAATCGACTTAATGTTCACAAGATGTCACTCCCTACTTCCTCTTAGCTAGTTCCATTTTAACATGCCAGTCTGCAAAATTCTTTCCAAAAGCACTTGCAGTGAAATAATGGAGAATTTACAAAAGCTTTTCGATATAAGGAGCGATGTCTTTCGGATTTGTTTGCGGAACAAATCGCTCTACCGGATTGCCGTCGCGGTCGATCAAAAATTTTGTAAAATTCCATTTAATCATCTTTGTTCCAAACACGCCTGGAATTTGTTCGGTCAAATACACAAATAAAGGATGGGCATTCGGGCCTCTCACATCAATTTTTGAAAAGACGGGAAATGTCACACCATAATTTTCACAAAATGTTTGGATTTCTTCGTCCGTTCCCGGCTCCTGATTGCCAAACTGATTACACGGAAACGCCAGTACGACAAATCCTTTTTCTTTGTATGTTTCATATAAATTTTGCAAATCTTTGTATTGCTCCGTAAAGCCGCAATAACTTGCAGTATTGACAATGAGCATGACATTTCCTTTATACTGTAATAGTGATATTGTTTGCCCATCTGCGGTTTTTACATCAAAGTCATAAACAGTCATCACGCCTCCCCCTCCATTTACGTTGATTTTACATTACAGTCATAATAATAACAAATCTAAAATTGAAATATCATTTTAAACTATCTATAATATTAGCAAAACTTAGTCTGATCATGTTCTGTTTCGCTCTGCACATGATTCATTTTTTTGTTTTTCGATTACATTCCGGAGGTGCACATACATGCCAATTAATATACCAGCAAATTTGCCGGCAAAAGAAATATTGGAGAAGGAAAACATTTTCGTGATGGATGAAAAAAGGGCTTACACTCAGGATATCCGCCCATTAAATATTGCCATTTTAAATTTAATGCCAGAAAAAGAAAAAACGGAGACCCAGCTTCTCAGACTTTTAGGAAATTCTCCGCTTCAAGTTAATATCACGTTTTTGCGTCCGAAAACCCATACGCCAAAAACAACGGCAAAGCAGCATTTAGAACAATTTTATACAACGTTTGATCAAGTCAAGCATCGAAAATTCGACGGGTTGATTGTAACAGGGGCTCCTGTTGAAAAAATGCCTTTTAATGCTGTTAATTATTGGGAAGAGTTGACGAACATTTTTGAATGGACGAAAGAAAATGTGACATCTACTTTGCATATTTGTTGGGGTGCTCAAGCAGGCCTATTCTATCATTACGGCATCGATAAATATATGCTGCCGAAAAAATGCTTCGGCGTTTTTGAACATAAAATATCAGATCCTTCCGTCAAGCTGTTAAGAGGTTTCGATGAAATCTATTACGTTCCTCATTCTCGCCATACGGACATCGATGTGGAAGAAGTGAAAAAACAAAAAGATTTAGAGATTTTGTCTTATTCGGATGAAGCGGGTGTATGTCTTATTTCTTCGAAAGACGGGAGATTTATTTTTTTAACCGGACATCCTGAATATGATGCAACAACATTAAGAGATGAATATGAACGAGATTTGGCGAGAGGACTTGACATCGAAATCCCAAAAAATTATTTCCCTAATGACGACCCGACGAAATCGCCTTACAATCGCTGGCGGTCACATGCGAATTTGCTGTTTGTCAACTGGCTTAACTATTATGTATATCAAGAAACTCCTTATATTTGGGAATAATAATAGCAACCTGGTCGGATTAAAATACGACGTTCTGAAATTGAGGTGATGAAATCGTTTATGAATAAGCAGAAAATTTTGATCTTGACAGCAAAGTACGGAAACGGGCATATTCAAGTGGCAAAGACGCTGGAAAAGCGATGTATGGAACGGGGTATGGACGTCATCGTTTGCGATCTATATCAAGAGTCTCATCCACTCATTACTGAATTCACAAAATACCTGTATTTAAAGAGCTTTTCGTTTGGAAAACAGTTTTACCGTTTGTTTTATTATGGTGTAGATAAAATGTACAATAAACGAGTCATGAATGTTTATTACACAATGGGCAGAAAAAAACTCGAACAAGTGATTGCTGCTGAAAAACCCGATATCATCATCAATACGTTTCCAATGATCGTCGTACCCGAATACCGGAGACGCACCGGTCACGTGATTCCGACCTTTAATGTCATGACAGATTTTTGTTTACATAAAATTTGGGTGCATCAAAACATAGATAAATATTATGTTGCATGTGAAGATGTAAAAGAAAAACTTCTCAGCTTAGGGATCGACGAAAAAGACGTAAAAGTTACCGGAATTCCTATACGCAGCCGATTTGAAGAAAATATTGAGATAGAACCGTTGTACCGCAAATATGGATTAAGTGAGAACAAACATATTTTGCTTATTATGGCAGGTGCTCACGGCGTCTTAAAAAATGTGAAAGAAATTTGCGAAGCGATGCGCTATTCAGAAAACGTCCAAACCGTTGTTGTATGCGGAAACAATCATGCGCTCAAAGACCGCTTAGCCCCTCTTGCTAAAGCAAGCAGAGATCAATTGAAAGTTTTGGGTTACGTCGAAAGAGTGGACGAGCTGTTTCGAATTGCTTCCTTGTTAATTACAAAACCCGGAGGAATTACGTTAACAGAAGCTTCTTCCCTTTCGGTTCCTCTCGTTTTATACAACCCGGTTCCTGGGCAGGAAAAAGAAAACGCGGAATTCTTTGCAAAACACGGTGCTGCGGTCATCGTCAACAATGTATCTGATATGATTGATGAGGTGAACAAATTATTGCATTCACCTGATAAATTAAAACGGATGCGTAAAAATATTTTTCAACTGTACCATCCAAACGCTGTGGACACCATTTTAGACGACATAAAGTTAGAAAGTGAACGAATGTCTAAATATATTCATGAACATATTTCATAAACGAGTGTCAATAAGACATTCGTTTTTTTATAAAATGATGTCGCTTTATCGTATTAACTTCCTCGTATTACCTGGAAAATGCTTTTTTTTGCGAGAAAACAGCACCGATTTTCACGGTGAAAGCATCCTTGTCATGTAGCCGGCAATTAAGCTGATTTATTCCCAATCAATTTCCATCTTAGCGTTTTGACAAAAATTCGAATCATTGGAATAAACTTGACTTTCAATAATTGGTTAGTGTATAGTAGATATATCATTTAGCTGAATATAGGCAGCCTAAGGTTTTGAGACCTTGCTTGTTGCATTATATTCCTGTTAAATGATAAAAAATTTTTTAAGCACGGCTTTGTGCGGAAAGTATTAGGAGGAAATCGAAATATGCAACAAAATGGTAAAGTAAAATGGTTTAACAATGAAAAAGGTTATGGTTTTATTGAAGTTGAAGGCGGAGACGATGTTTTTGTCCACTTCACTGCAATTCAAGGCGAAGGTTTCAAAACCTTAGAAGAAGGTCAAGCGGTATCTTTTGAAATTGTCCAAGGAAATCGTGGACCACAAGCAGCGAACGTTGTAAAATTATAATCGATGATCATTTGATCTTCAAATATAAAAAGAGGCTTTTGCCTCTTTTTATTTTTTATTTTCGGAATTTTTATTTATTACTGAATTTTCGATCGCCGCGCTTGCGTGTCCCCCTCAAATTTTTCCCCAGCTCTTTAATTTGCTGTCCCACCGTACATTTATTAATACAAAATGAATGGGCATATGTTTTTCCGTATTCTTTTCGAAAATGAGCTTTTAAAAAACAATTTACGCAATATTCATCCATTAATTCAGTCACTTTTTCAAATATAGCCGCACGATCTTTCATCATTCCATCTCCACTGTTTTTTATTTATCATTATGCTGTTTCACAAAAAGAGATTGTACTTTCTCGAAAATGTATCTTTCGCATTCTCAATTGAAGAGACTAATTTTTTATACCATATTCTGTTCAACCTTGCAACCGATTCACTCAAAAGGGTTTTTACAGACATTGATCGAATTGTATGGTATAATCACATCGATTTTTTTGAAAAGAAAAAGGCAGTCAAATAGATGTTTTACTTAATAAGATCAAAAGCTCCTCACATCTATTTTAAGCTTTTTTCATCCTTATCATGATCTTGATGACATGTTATATTCTTCATTTTTAAAAAAATTCCTCTAAGGGAGTGAAATTGATTGGTAGAAGTCTACATAGATGGTGCGGCAAAAGGAAATCCCGGACTTTCCGGCGCCGGTATTTATATAAAAGGAACGAACATTCAAGAAAAATATTTTTTCCCCCTTGGCGTCATGGATAATCATGAAGCTGAATTTGCTGCATTAGTCAAAGGACTTATGATCTGCCTTGAAAAAGGATATAAGATCGTCTCTTTCAGAACCGATTCACAGGCAGTGGAGCAAGCAGTGCTTAAACGTTATGCAAAAAATCAACGCTATAACAGCCATCTTCAAGAAGCATTAAAGCTCATCGATCAATTGGATTTGTTTTTTATTAAATGGATTCCCGAAAAGCAAAACAAAACGGCTGATGAATTAGCCAAAAAAGCATTGCAGCTTCAAAAAGGGATTGATCATGAAGGAACAACAAGCGGCTGATTTTAAGTTTTTTCGCGTTGCTTATATTTGGAAACAGCATTTTTTATCGTTCGGAGGGCTTTATGTGTTAACTCATATTATTGAAGAAGAACTAACAACGTTCTGGTCTTTCATTGGAACCCTTTATTGTATTAGCACGCAATAAACTAACAACGTTCGGAGCGTTCAGCGGGACCTTAATGTATTAGCGCGATAAACTAACAACGTTTGTGAACATTCACCGTGACCTTTAATGTATTAGAACACAATAAACTAACAACGTTTATGAGCGTTCCATCAAGAGCGGGGCCCCATGAGATCATCCGCTTTTTGATCAGAGGGATGAGCTTTGTTTTTGCGGCTTCTCCCGGCAAAAAACATTTCCACAAACCATTTTGCACGTTCTGTTAGCATCCAGAAAATAAAGACTCTTCCATAAATTTTATGAGGAACTGGGTCATCCAGTTCCTTTCAGCTTTGCTTCCGACTTACATATTCTTTTACCATTTCTTCCGTTACGTATTTTCGCTGCGGAACGATTCCGGTGGTTCTGGCCAGCTCATTCATTTCTTTTGTAATTTCGTTAATCGTTTGCACGGAAAAATGAAGCCCCTTTTCGCAAAGCATTACAGCTTCATCGATTGCCTGCTCCCGTTTTTCTTCTAGATGCAAAAACCTTTTCACGATCTCGTGCTGGCGGTTTGAATGCTTTGTTATCTCTTTATGTACTTCTGCCATCTTTTTTCCCCCTAATTTTTAAGTTCGAGCACTTTCAAAGGAAGAGAGGAGCTTCTGCCCCTCTTTATGAAAGCGATGTTAATTCATTGAATTTTTCTTTCATCCATTGTACATCATTTGGTGCTGTCAACGTTTTTAATCTAGCTTGAATAAATTGTTCCCCTTCATGAATCATTTTTTCCTTCAGCTGTTCGATTTCCTTTTTCAATAATGCTTCGTAATGGCGAGCCAGATGCTCTTCAAAAGCTCTCACCGACATGTCAATCGTATCTTTCAAATTCTGTTCTAGAATATCAAACAGCTTTTGCTTTTCGTTCTGCTCGAAAAATGATTTCGTATTTCGGAACACTTTATGTGCTTTTGAAACATCAAATTGAATGTAAGGGAAAACGGAAACTTGGATCCGGATTTCTTCCCATTGAACCTCTTCTATATTTGAAAACGGAACTGCTTCACATTGTTTAGCAACCATGTCGGAAAGGTTCTGATTGATTTTTTGCAATATTCCGTTTAAATAATTTTCAATACGAAGTGTTGTAGCGTTCATTTCCTGCTGGAGCTGAATATTCAGTCCTTCTATCATTTCGTTAAAACAATCCATTAAAATGGCTGCTTCTCCCTTTGTGTTGTTTGTAAATTTGCCAGGATGATACGCCTCTTTAAACAGCTCTGGAAGTTTATGAAGAAGCCGCTGTTTTACGTAATAGTTCAATTCTTCCGTTTCCTGTTGGAATGTTATAACGTATTCATCAACTGATTGCGTACGAATTAATTCCTGCATGCGATTGAGCTGATCCTTCAATTCGCGAATTTTCTGATCGCGTTCGCTTTCATCAAGCTCCAAAAGCTTGATCATATCTGAAAGTTCTGAGACCGCCTGTTGAAATTCATGTTCAGCCGCTTGAATTAAAACGGTCATCAATTCATGATGGATAAAATGTTCAAACGACTTGAGAAAATGCGGAAACTCGTCTCGAACCTTTGAAATCTTTTTCTTTTCCAATGCCTGTAAGCTTGAAACTTGAAAAAGCTTCGGCTCTCGGATTGAATGGGACAATAACATTTGCTCGACATAATTTCGAACATCTTCTGCATCTTGATCATGTTCCGCCAAATCAATTGCATTGATGATAAAAAACATTTTATCTAACGTAAAGGCGTCCTTTACAAGACCAAGCTGATCCAAAAACTGCTGATCTCCTTTTGAAAATGGATGGTTGTAGTAAGTTAAAAAGATAATGGCATCCGCATGTTTTATATATTGGAAAGCAAGTTCTGTATGCCGGCCGTGAAATGAACTCGCACCTGGAGTATCAACAAGAGTAATCCCTTTTCTAGTCAGATCACAATCATAATAAATCGTTACATCCTGAATCATACATGACCGTTCTTCTTTTGCAACAAATGACTCAAGCTCATCTGCCTTGATCCATTTCACTTTTTGATCTTCTTTTTCATAAAATGAGATTCCTTCTAAAAAGGTGTTCAGCCTTCGTTGAACCATTTCATCTTCCGTTCGTTTCATTGCTTGAAGCATCACTTCGCGCAAACCGGAAAATCGCTCCGCCTTAAGAGAAAGCGGTGCTAGCAATTCATTAATTTCTTCTAAAATTTGCTGCTCATTTTTAAAGACTACTTCCACATCCCCGTGTTTTTTGCCATCTTTAACACCGGTTAATTTATTGATAACAGCGGTTGTTGGAGTTGGCGAGGAAGGGAAAATTTTTTCACCAATCAAGGCATTTAAAAAGCTCGATTTTCCTGCACTAAACGCGCCAAAAATTGCAATTTGAAAGGAGCGGTTCTCAATTTGAGAAAGTTTTTCTTTTAAGCGGTTGGCTGAATGCTCCAGCCCAGTCTCATTTAAAATTTCAATCCCTTTTTGCAGCTTATTTATCATTTGATCTTTCTTCGCCGCTTCATGTTTTCGTTCGGTTTCTTTTTTCTCTATTTTTTTATCTTTTCTTTGCTTTTCATTCGAAATAAGGAATTGAAGAGAATTCCATTCCATGATTTGTTTTTGCAGATGTTCGGCTTTCCATCGCTCGATATCGATATTGTCAACAGTTCCTTGACCATTTAATATGTCGGAAAGCTGTTTAAACTCATTCATAAATTGTTCTTTCTCATCAATCGCTTTAGACATTTGCATCAGTTTGACTGTAAGCTGTTCCCGCTCCTGCTTCATCCGTTCTCTTTCTGTTTGATTCATCTTGTGTAACGCTTTGATCATGTGATCGCGCAAGCTTTGAGCTTCTCGTTTGCACAATTGCTGTACAGCATTTGAAACATCTTTCCCATACTGGAGCACATATTGACCGTTTAATTCAGCCCCTGGTTTGATCACGTCAAGCAGCATATTTTCATCAAATTCGATCGAAAAGCTTAGTATTTGCTGTAAAAGAGAAGGTTGGTCGATATGATGCTTTTCGTAATATTTTTTCGCCATATTGATGATGTGCCATACAATTTGCGATTCCACATTTTTGGCCAGCTCTTCATAAAATTGAATAAGTGCATTTCGTTTTGCCTCTTCTGTTTTCTTTTTTGAGAAAAACAAACCAACTTTAAAATCTTTTTTCTGGGTTTCAATTAATTTTGCCGCTTTTTCCCTTGTATCATAAGGCATAAGATTGGCGTTTCTCAACAAACCATCAAGTTCTTGATCAAATGCTGCTTCAAACTGTTTAATGTCTTCATCTATCAGTTTGAGCTTCTGTTCTATTTCCGACAATTTTTGCTGGCTGTTTTGAAGCAGCTGATCAAGCTGATTCCATTCATCCAATGAGAGATGAAGGCTCTCCGCTTTCTCTTTAGACAAATCCTCCTTCATTTGTTGAAGCAAAATTTTTGCCTGCTCCAATACATTTTTTCGCACTAAATGCTTTTTATTATCGACTAGCCCATTTAACCGCTCCTCTAACTGCTTAAATTCGTTTAAAGGATGCTCAGGCGATTTCGTTGTCGTATAATAAATATTTTCCTTTTCAATTCCGATAGCTGTCAGCGAGGCTTCAATGTTTGTTTTAAACGTTGAAAAAGGTATTTCATCTTCTTGATGCTTATCAATTTGGTTGATGATGACGATGATCGGTTTATTCATCCCCCTCAGCTTTGACAAGAAAGAAAAATTCAGCTCCGACTGAACGTGATGATAATCCGTCACATATACGATGTAATCCGCTAAATGGAGCGCCGATTCTGTTCTTTTGCGATGATCGTCATCCGTCGAATCAATTCCCGGCGAATCTGTTAAAATCAGATGTTCACGAATCGTAAAATAAGGCCGTTGAATAAATACTTTTTCAATTTCATTTTCTTGTTTGCACAGCTTGCTGATCAGCTCATTATCCAAATCGTCTTTCGATTCATACATTTTGCCATTAAACAGATGCACACGGGTCAAACGTTCGCCTTTCGCCAGCATGACGATATTGGAGCTGGTCGGAAGCGGACTCGAAGGCAAAATGGTTCCGTTTGCAAGCTTGTTTAACAGCGATGATTTTCCTGCCGAAAAATGGCCCATAAATGCAATTTGGATTTGATCCTGCATTTCTTTTTCAATTAATTCTTTCCATTTTTGTTTATAGGAAGCTTTGACTTCTTTAGGAAGCTTTTCAAATATTTGAATCAAGCTGCTGATTCGTTCTTGCTCAACTACATTTCCCATACCTCAGGCTCCTTTTCGTCAATTCCTCATGTTGATTTTACCATATTGCCCGTAAATGAAGGCAAAAAAATTATTTTCAGGAGCCTGGACAAGAAAAAACCCGCTTCGCTTCCTCCCAAGCGACTGTTAAAAAGCTCAGTTTTCCCATAAAAAAGAGATTGACTGTTTTTTGCCAATCTCCGCTATGTAATATATGAAAAATTTATTTATGAATTTGAATCGACTCGCTTCAAAACATATCCGATTAAAATGCTATAAATCAAAACCGTACTCCCGACAAAAAGCATGGTCATGTCGTCACAGCCTTTCTTGAGAATGATTTTCATCATTAATTAAAGAATAACATGAGTGAAAATCATTTTCAATAGTTTTTTCGAAACGAAGTTTTAAATTTTAAAATTTTACATAAAAAACCAGCCAAAAATGGCTGGCACAAAATTTATTATTTAGTGATTTCGATTAACAAATCACCTGTTTGAATAGCTTCTCCGCTCTTCACATAAATATCTTTAATAACACCTGCAAATGGAGCTTGAACAGTCGTTTCCATTTTCATTGATTCAGTGATCATTAAATGATCGCCTTTATTTACTTTTTCGCCTTTTTCTACCAAGACTTTAATTACTGTTCCAGGCATAGACGCTCCAATATGTTCAGGGTTTTGCGGATCTGCTTTGACTCTTTGCTGAACAGTTGATTTGATGCTCTCGTCTTTAATAACAACCTCACGCGGCTGGCCGTTTAATTCAAAGTACACGATCCGCGTTCCATCAGGCTGCGGTTGGCCAATGGAAACTAGCTTCACAATCAGCGTTTTTCCTTTTTCAATTTCCACTTCAATTTCTTCGCCTAAACGCATTCCGTAGAAGAATGTCGGTGTATCTAAAACAGAAATGTTTCCATATTGTTCATATGTTTTCAAATATTCCGTGAACACTTTTGGATACAGTGCATAAGCGATCGTCTCGTAAGGCGTCGGCTCACGATGGAGCAGCTGCTCCAGCTCTTCTTTTAATGCTTGGAAATTAACCGGCTCCAATAGCTCCCCAGGTCTAACTGTAATCGGCTCACGGCCTTTTAAAATCACGCGCTGGAGCTCTTTCGGAAAGCCTCCGTACGGCTGGCCGAGATATCCGGCAAAAAATTCAATGACTGAATCTGGGAAGTCAAGCGATTCTCCACGCTCATATACGTCTTCTTCCGTTAAATTGTTCTGAACCATAAAGAGCGCCATGTCACCAACAACTTTTGATGACGGAGTTACTTTAACAATATCGCCAAACATTTGGTTGACGCGGCTGTACATTTCTTTCACTTCCTCCCAGCGGTCACCCAAACCTACAGCCTTCGCCTGCTGCTGCAAATTGCTGTATTGTCCGCCAGGCATTTCATGTACATAAACTTCTGAATGAGGAGCTTTCATGCCGCTCTCAAAGTCTTGATAATATTTGCGCACTTCTTCCCAATATTGAGACAGCTTTTCCAATGATTGAATGTTAACATTCGGTCTTCTTTCCGAACCTTCAAGCGCATAATATAAAGAATTGGCACTTGGCTGAGAAGTTAAACCGGCCATTGAGCTCAACGCCGTATCTATAATATCGACCCCTGCTTCGATCGCTTTGGCATATGTGTAAATGCCGTTTCCGCTCGTATCATGTGTATGCAAATGAATTGGCAGATCGACCGTTTCTTTTAACACTGAAATAAGCTCATATGCCGCCTGTGGCTTCAACAGTCCTGCCATATCTTTAATGCCTAAAATTTGTGCGCCTGATGCTTCCAATTCTTTTGCCATCTGTTTGTAATAATTCAAATCATATTTTCTTCTTGTTGGATCGAGAATATCCCCTGTATAACAGATGGCTGCTTCGGCAATTTTTCCGGTTTTACGGACGGCATCGATGGCAAGGGTCATCCCTTTTACCCAGTTTAAGCTGTCAAAGATTCTGAACACATCAATGCCTGCTTCCGCTGATCTTTCGACAAATTCTTTAATTACATTATCTGGATAGTTTTTATATCCGACAGCATTCGATGCGCGCAAAAGCATTTGCAGAAGCAAGTTTGGCACATGCTTTCTGACAATTTGAAGTCTTTCCCACGGATCTTCTTTTAAAAAGCGATAGGCAACATCAAACGTTGCTCCTCCCCACATCTCAAGCGAAAACAGGTTTGGAAGCAATCTCGCAGTAGGTTCAGCAATCTTTTTAATGTCATTTGTGCGCACGCGAGTTGCCAGCAATGATTGATGAGCATCTCGGAAAGTCGTATCCGTCAACAGCACTTGTTTTTGTTCTTTTACCCATTTAACAAGACCGTCGACTCCTTCTTTCTCTAAAATTTGTTTCGTTCCTTCTGGAATAGGCTCCGATAATTTTACGTGCGGAATCGGTGGCTCATCAAATACCGGTTTTTTCTTTTTCCCGATGCCTGGAAAACCGTTCACCGTCACATTCCCGATATATGTGAGCATTTTTGTTCCCCGATCTCGTTGTTTCGGGAAAACGAACAGCTCAGGCGACGAATCAATAAAGGACGTATCATATTCTCCAGATAAAAATTTCTCATGTTTAATGACATTTTCCAAAAAAGGAATATTTGTTTTTATTCCGCGAACTCGAAATTCTCTTAAATTTCGAATCATTTTTCTGGCAGCTTGCTCAAACGATAGCGCCCATGTCGATACTTTTACAAGCAATGAATCATAATAAGGTGTAATAACAGCTCCTTGGAAGCTGTTTCCGGTATCCAATCGAACGCCAAAGCCGCCTCCGGAACGATACGCCATAATTTTTCCAGTGTCCGGCATGAAATTGTTCAGCGGATCTTCCGTCGTCACCCTTGCTTGAATAGCATATCCCCATGTTTTAATGTCTTCCTGTCTTGGAATTCCAACTTCCGGGCTGTGAATTGAGTGGCCTTCTGCCACAAGAATTTGTGTTTGAACGATATCTATCCCCGTAATCATTTCAGTTATCGTATGTTCTACTTGAACGCGCGGATTTACTTCGATGAAATAAAAGTCATCGCCGGAAACTAAAAATTCCACCGTACCTGCATTGACATAGTTGACATTTTTCATTAACCGTACAGCCGCTTCGCAAATTTTATCCCTTAATTCCTGCTTTAAAGAAACGCTTGGAGCAACTTCCACGACTTTTTGATGACGACGTTGAACAGAACAGTCCCTCTCATAAAGATGAACAATGTTTCCATCGTGGTCACCAATGATTTGCACTTCAATATGCTTCGGATTTTCGATCAGCTTTTCTACATACACTTCGTCGCTGCCGAATGCTGCTTTTGCTTCCGATTTAGCTCGTTCATAAGAATCCTTTACTCCAGCCTTTGAACGGACTATGCGCATTCCCCGGCCTCCGCCGCCAAGAGCAGCTTTAATGATAAACGGATACCCGTATTCTTCACCAAACTGAATCACTTCATCCAAGCTTTTGACTGGACCGTTGCTGCCTGGAATGACTGGAATTCCGGCCTTTTCCGCCTGATGTCTAGCTTTCACTTTATCGCCAAACATATCTAAGTGCTCTGTTCTAGGGCCGATAAAAATGATTCCGGCTTCTTCGCATTTTCTAGCAAATTCGATATTTTCAGATAAAAAACCGTATCCGGGATGAATAGCATCCACGTCATGAGCTTTTGCAATTTCAATGATACCGTCAATATCTAGATATGCTTCGATCGGTTTTTTTCCTTCGCCAACTAAATAAGCTTCATCTGCTTTATATCGATGATAAGAACCTGAATCTTCCCTGGAATAAATTGCAACGGTTCGGATATTCAATTCATTGCAAGCTCGAAATACCCGAATCGCGATTTCTCCACGGTTTGCTACTAAGATTTTTTCAATTTTTCTGTTCGTCATATAAATCCCCCTTGCAGTGTATATTAGATTTTCAAGAAAATAAAACTAGAGCAGCATATGGCGGAACGATTACATGCTTGCAATTTCTTTTTCTTTTTTATATTGCTCCCGGTAATTGACAAACATTGAAACATTCACTAACAATCCCATCGATATTAAAAGTACTAATAACGATGAGCCTCCATAGCTGACAAACGGCAATGTAACACCAGTGATCGGGATCAGTCCTGTCACTCCTCCCAAGTTGACGGCCGTTTGAATAGCGATCATGCTTGAAACTCCTACAGCAATCAATGTACCAAACGGGTCGGTGCATTTTCTTGCAATATAGAGGCCTTTTAAAACGATAAACGCCAAAAGCGTAAGAACAAATAATACACCGAAAATACCTAGCTCTTCCGCTACAACGGCCATAATAAAATCAGTGTGCGCTTCCGGCAAATATCCGTATTTTTGCACGCTTTCCCCCAGCCCCAGTCCAGTAAGACCTCCGGATCCGATCGCAATATATGAATTGACGAGCTGATAACCTGCTCCGTCTTCATGTTCAAATGGATCCGTATACCCTGTAAAGCGGGAAAGACGTTCTTTACTAAAAATATCATCGGCCTTAAATAAAATGAGCGGACTTAGCAGCAATAAGAAAAATAAAGCAAGCAATACTAACTTTAACATGTTTTTGATGCCCATACCTGAACATAAAATAATAGACAAGGCAATCATTCCAATAATGAATGATGTCCCAATGTCAGGCTGAAGCATAACAAAAACGCAAATCAATACGGTAAAGATTACCGGAGGCAATGCTCCCTTTCCGAAGTGCCATATGTACGATTGCTTTTTTTCGTATACAGCTGATAAATAAATAATGGCGGAAAGCTTGACAAATTCTCCCGGCTGAATGGCTCTTCCGGCAACTTTAAACCAGCTTTGCGCACCGCCGGCAACATGTCCAAAAATAAATAACAGCCCGAGAATAGCAATCGATCCAAAAAACAAAATTCTTATAAATTTTCCGTTCAGCAGAGCGCGGTACGGAAAAAACATCATAACTAGAAAAGCTATCGTTGCAAGCAGGAGCGAGGACAATTGCTTGCGAAAAAAATAATCGCTTTCCGTATAATACCTCGTGACTGCCATGATCATACTTGAACTGTACACCATGACCAAGCCGAAACCGCATAATAAGAAAACTGCTAAAATAAGCGAATAATCATATGATTTTAAAATTCGTTTCAACATGTTCATCTTCCTTACGACTTGCTGCTCTTCTTGTTGCAAAATAAATACACAGTCATTGTTTTCATAAGTGTAAAGAAAATTTATTTTCTATTATACTTTGAACAATTCATTTTCTCAATGGCAAAATAAAAATTACGAAGGAACACCTAGTGGAAGGTCGATATGAGAAATGGAAAAGATAAAATAAAAGCCCAAACCTTTTTTTTACCGGTTTGAGCAAGCTTTTTATTTTCGTACAAATGCCTCGTGCAGAGCTGACAGCTCACGCTCAAGCTCATCAAGCAGAGCTTTTCCCTCGCGTTCTTCAATCAGGCCTAGTCTGACAGCAAAGTCAATTTCCCGAGATAATCCGAACATTTGCGTATCTAAAACCTCTTCATAAAGAGGACATTGAGGCATTGTCAAATTGTCCATTTGTACTTTAATCAATTTCATGATTTTATCTGCATCCGCCTTTAAAAGCGAAAGAGCCTTTTCCCGGTGACTAAGAACCATTTCAAATGATGCCATCTGAATCCCTCCGTTCCCCATTAAGGAATCCCTATTCTATCTATTAATATTAAATGTTATAAAGGAAAATTGCAAGGAAACACGCACCCTCCTTCCCTAATAATTTTAAAGTTGTTCATATATATGTATGAACCTTCCAAAAAAATGCTAGAAGAATTTGTCTGATTGATTTGCCGCTCTGGACTCAGCCGCCTGACTGTCGCCTTTTTGAACTGAAATGGACAACGGAATGTGACAAAATCCATAAAAGCGCTTATACTTTAACGTGGAGGGATGCTCATGAGCGATACTATTCAAATAAAAGGGAATGTAAAATTTCCAATTACTTTGGACCCAGGTGTTTGGATCTTTGATGACCGCCGCATTGATTTAAATACATATTTTGATCAAGGCCGCAAAGAGGAAAACATAGAAGAGGACTATGTGAAAAAAACAGCAAATCAATGGCAACGGGAGATTCAGGAGGGAGCTGTATTTCCGCCTACTTTAAAAACGGAACAAAAATTTGAAAAAGAAAAGGTGCTTACCGGGACTTTCGGCATGCCGCTTAAACCGTTTTTATCAAATGCTGAACCGTTAACGAACGCCAAAACGGTCGTTTTTGAAACCGAAAACGGCGAAGTCGAAATGCCGATTGAAAAAGCAGAAGAATGCATTTTGGCATTTAGCAAGGAAGGAAAACCGCTAAAAGAAGACGGCCCTGTCCACATCATTTACGGAGATGGCTCGAACCGCAATGATCCAATTAAAAAGGTGAGAGCAATAATCGTAAAATAATTTTTTGGGGTGTCTAATAAGTCGTTTTTACGGCTTATTGACGCCCCCATTAATATTTTAGAAACATTGATATATCGGTGTTTATAATTTTTTGTTTTCAATGGCGATTTGACTTTCTGGAAAGTACCTTTTTTTTTCATCTCTCACAATTTGAGTAGAATCGCAAATGTTAGCGCAAAAAATTTTTTTGGATGCTGCAAAGAGCTTAAGATAAATCAGCTGCTGCAAAGCTCACACTTTTATCTCTGACCCCTGAGGCTTTTGAAACTACAACGTCTCACTTTTTCATAACAAATCTGCTGCTATTTGCGCCAATTGGGATCGTTCGCCTTTCAGTAATTTTACATGTCCCGCAATTGCTTGATCTTTAAATTTTTCCACTACATAGGTCAACCCATTGTTATATTCATCTAAATAAGGATGATCAATTTGTCCTGGATCCCCCATCAACACAATTTTGCTTTTTTCGCCAACTCTTGTTAAAATCGTCTTCACTTCATGTTTCGTCAAATTTTGCGCTTCATCGATGATGATAAATTGTTCCGGGATGCTCCTGCCGCGAATATAAGTCAGCGCCTCCACCTCGATCGAATTCATACCTGCTAAAATCGCATCAAGCTCGCCAGCTTTTTTCGTATTAAATAAATATTCTAAATTATCCCATATCGGCTGCATCCAAGGCCTCAGTTTTTCTTCTTTTTCTCCCGGCAAAAAACCGATATCTTTTCCCATTGGAACAATTGGTCTGGCGACAAGAAGCTTTTTATATGATTCCATGTCTTCTGTTTGCATCAGCCCGGCCGCTAAAGCCAAAAGCGTTTTTCCTGTACCTGCTTTGCCGATCAAAGTCACGAGCTGAATATCGTGTCTCATTAATAGTTCGAATGCCATCGTTTGTTGAACATTTCTCGGCTGAATTCCCCAAACATGGTCATGCTGAAAAACAAGCTTTTTCAATCTTTTCCCTGTTTTATCGACAATCCCAATGGCAGATGATTTGCCTCCTAAAGCATCCTTCAGCAAAATAAATTGATTCGGATAAAAAGGATGATTGGTTATTTCCGACAGCAGCAGCTCATTTTTCTCATAAAATCGGTTTAAGTTTTCCATACTTATGTAAAGGTCAAGAAACCCTGTATAGATATGGTCAATTTCTACTACACGATCGCTCAGAAAATCTTCAGTATGAAGTCCAATCGCATCTGCCTTCACTCTCACTAAAGCATCTTTGCTGACTAAAATTACCGATTTTCCATCTTTCTTTGATTGCTCTTCCAATGATAAATTTTTGGCTACTGCCAAAATTCGGTTATCATTTGTTTTTTCCACGAAAATCTCCTGCAGATCATGAAACGAACGATGATTTAATTCAATTCTTAAAGATCCGCCGTTTGGCAGAGGAATTTTTTCGTGCAATTTCCCTTGTTCCCTCAACTGATCAATGATTTTTGAAACTTGGCGCGCATTTCGTCCAACTTCATCCATATATCTTTTTTTGGAATCCACCTCTTCAAGAACAACGGCAGGTATTACAACTTCGTGCTCATCAAAGGAAAAAATGGAATTCGGATCCTGCAACAAAACATTCGTATCCAGCACATATATCTTACCCAATCTTTCTTCCTCCCTCATCCGAAATTATTGGAGGCTTCCTTAGCTAAAATATATGTCTTTATGAATAAAGATAGAAGGTTTATTAAACAATAAATAAAGAAAGATGCTGCCTAAGCCGATGTCTTCTACAATCCAGTCGGGAGTTAACTCCGAAAGATTCAGGCTTCTTTATAAGTTTTGTAACTAGAACCAATGTTATTCGTCAAAGACGGAAGCACGAAATAAGTAATGGATTACTTTACACCTTACTTGTAAGAAAAGGAGTGATAGCATGCGCAGCTTTTTGATGTTTATTTTGCTTGTCGGCTTTATTTTAAACGGTTGTTCCACAAACGAAAATGCACGAGAGGAAAATCGTGGTGAAAACTATTCAAGAACAATTACTGTCAAAGATTCCGTGCGGGAAAATGTTGATCGCAAATCCGGCCAGGAAATCGCCCGCCGCTTGGCAAAAATAGCCGAAAATGTTCCAGATGTAAATGATGCAACTGCAGTTGTTCTTGGAAATTATGCAGTCGTCGGAATTGATGTCGACAAAAAGCTGGATCGTTCAAAAGTTGAATCGATTAAGTATTCCGTTGCAGAATCATTAAAAAACGATCCTTACGGGGCTTATGCTGTAGTTATTGCCGATCCAGACACAAATGAACGAATCCGCCAAATTGGAGAGGAAATTCAAAACGGCCGGCCCATTGGCGGCATTCTAGATGAGCTCGCTCAAATTGTCGGAAGATTGATGCCGGATCTTCCTGGTGACGCGACAGACAATCAACAAAAGCAGCCGATGAATGAAAAAGATCAGCTTCCGAAGTCAAAAAATCAAGAGCTGAATAAAGAACAGCGTGATCAATCAAACCAAAAACAACAATAAAGACATTAAAACGCTTAAGTCCGAAGCTTAAGCGTTTTTCATTGCTTTCAACACCTTTTAGTCAAAATCCGATGATGTTTTATCATATTTAATAAAATAACAACTCATAAAACATTGTTTCACTATCGACCTGCGCGGCTGAAGATCAGTATGTCTATTCATTTTAATAGCTTGACTATCGCCGGATGATTCACGATCCCAAGTCGGAACGGAAATGCAAATGGCTCTGGTTTGGATAAAGAGTATTGACCTGTCTCACAATGTTTTTTGCAATGCTCGAAAGTGGCTCAATAGCTTATTTTTCTGTCTTTTCTTATAGAAATTGTATTGTGTGTAAGTCGTATAAAGCCGCTGCTGGCTTGATTCTTTTGCAAAGTTGCAAAAGAAATTGTGTGAGCGGAAGCAAAACGTGATATACTATGCGAGAGGCGAGTGAGTATAGAGGCGTGTTGTCTGGAAGCAATCCAAACTATCATCGAAGCCTTTTGATGCTGAGACGAACAACGTTGTACAAAGCTTAAAAATTTGATTAGAAAGTGTGAGAAGCAAGATGAAAGTCAAATGTGTTTTATGCGATAAAATCGAAACAATTGATGACGAATCATTGAAGGCAAAACAGCTGAGGAATAGACCGATTCATACATATATGTGCAATACTTGCTATAATCGAATTACGGAAAAAACAAACAAAAGACTATCAACCGGAAAGTTCCGTTTGTACCGCGAAAGAAAAAGGAATGAGCTTTTTTGAGAACAGAAAAATACTCAGAAAAAAGTTAAACAGATGAAGGTGGTGCGCACTGGCACATACCGACATCTGTTTTTATTTTCTTTAAAGCTATGTGTTGTTTTCATTTTTTTTCGAATAGTAAAGCCGAATTTTATATATGCTTAAAATAAGGACAGCGACTACCAATCCTTCTGCAATCGGCAGAAAAATTGCCAAAAACGTCAGCACCGTACAGCCCAAAGCGAGAAATAAATAGATTATAGCAGACTTTAAAATCGGGAGCTTCTTAGCAAATCCTAGTTTATATACAATAATTGATAAAATCAGAATGGTAATATACAAATACCACATTCCGACATCATGCTGCTCATGAACACGGAAAAGACGCGCAAAAAAAGACAGCCTTTCAATTACTTGTTCTTCTGTCACTACGTCCCTCCCCCTTTCACTCATTAGCTTTGACTTGACAGTTTTTTCTTTTTCGCTGCTTTTTCCCTCTCGTTTTTATCCAAGATTTTCTTTCTTAAACGAATCGATTGAGGCGTGACTTCACAATATTCATCATCATTTAAATATTCAAGTGCTTCTTCCAACGACATGATCCGAGCTTTTTTCATTCCGACCGTTTGTTCTTTCGTCGAAGAACGGATATTTGTTTGTTGTTTTACTTTACATATATTCACAACAAGGTCATTTTCACGATTATGTTCACCGACAATCATCCCAGCGTACACGTCTGTTCCGGGTTCAACGAAAATCGTTCCGCGATCTTCGACCTGTTGAATGCCATAAGAGGTAGCTTTTCCTGTTTCCATTGAAACAAGAACCCCTTGACGCCTTCCGCCAACTTGTCCTTTTTGCATAGGCTGATACGAGTCAAACGAATGGTTTATGATGCCGTATCCTCTTGTTAAAGACATAAATTCGGTCGTGTAGCCGATTAATCCGCGCGATGGCACCATAAAAATCAAGCGGACTTGTCCATTTCCGTTATTGATCATGTCGACCATTTCCCCTTTGCGCGCGCCCAATGATTCCATGACAGGACCTGTGTATTCCTCTGGAACGTCCACCTGCACCCGTTCAATCGGTTCGCAAAGTACTCCATCGATTTCTTTTACAATTACTTCAGGCTTCGAAACTTGCAGCTCATACCCTTCCCTGCGCATGTTTTCAATTAAAATGGATAAATGAAGCTCGCCTCGCCCTGATACTATCCATTTATCCGGGGAATCCGTCGGCTCCACTCTTAGCGAAACATCTGTTTGCAGTTGTTCATGCAGCCTTTCTTCGATTTTTCTCGCCGTCACATATTTTCCTTCTCTGCCTGCGAAAGGGCTGTTGTTAACTAAAAACGTCATTTGCAGCGTCGGTTCATCAATCCGAAGAACAGGTAGCGCCTCTTGATGATCAACCGGACAAACCGTTTCCCCGACATTAATGTCTTCCATTCCAGAAACAGCGACAAGATCACCAGCTTTTGCCTGTTCAATTTCCAATCGTTTTAATCCTTTAAATCCAAACATTTTCGTAACACGGAAATGCTTCACACTTCCGTCAAGCTTCATTAATGCGACTTGTTGTCCGACTTTCATCTCTCCGCGAAAAATGCGGCCGATGCCGATCCGCCCAACATAGTCATTGTAATCCAGCAGCGCCACCTGGAATTGAAGGGGTTCTGAGCTGTTATCAACAGGTGCAGGAATATGTTCGATAATCGCATCAAATAGAGCTTCCATATTTTCATCCTGTTTAGTTGGATCAGTGCTTGCCGTTCCGTTGATGGCCGAAGCATAAATAACCGGAAATTCTAATTGATCATCGTTTGCATCAAGCTCAATAAACAGCTCAAGCACTTCATCGACAACTTCTTCAGGCCGCGCAAACTCTCTGTCAATTTTGTTCACGACGACAATAGGTGTTAAGTTTTGTTCCAACGCTTTTTTCAAAACAAATCTTGTCTGCGGCATGCAGCCTTCATAGGCGTCGACAACTAGCAGCACGCCATCGACCATTTTCATAATTCGTTCTACTTCTCCGCCAAAGTCGGCATGACCAGGCGTATCTAAAATATTAATGGTCGTTCCTTTATATTCAATCGCCGTATTTTTGGCTAAGATGGTGATTCCGCGCTCGCGCTCCAAGTCATTGGAATCTAAAGCACGCTCCGCCACTTGTTCATTTTCCCTGAACGTTCCTGATTGGCGAAGCAATTGGTCAACCAATGTTGTTTTCCCATGGTCTACGTGCGCGATAATAGCAATATTGCGTAAGTCGTTTCTAACTTTCACACTGTCATCTCCTATTTGCTAAACTGAACCTAGGCTATTATACCATAAATACTGTGGAAACGTTGAACGTTTTTCGATAAACTAAAGATGGAAAGAGGCTTAAAGGTTATTAATGGTTTTCGTCTTGGATTGATGAAAGGAGGATGGGAATGGGCAACGGAAAATGGATATTTTGGGTTCTCGCCACCATTGCGGCGCTGCTTATTGTGTCGGTCGGCTTTGCAATAGGGGCTGGCAGCCTGTTGGGAGTAGTTGTTAGCATCATTGGAATTATTATAGTATTTGGACTCGGCTTTACCCAAAAAAAGAAAATGCGAGAGAGAGGATTATTATAAAGAATTTACATCTTGGCATCGGCCATTTTATACTTTCAAACGGTTTATGATACATAGATCGTCCCCTCTACTGATAGAGGGGCTTTATTACATGGCATTAGTTTCTTTCAAACCTACAAAGACCCATCTTTTGTTTCACAATATGTTCGGTTTTAGCTAAAACTCATTTACAATAGCCTTTTTCAAAAGACCAGCCAGAAATGGAATGGATACAAAGAAATTCCATTTTATGTAAATTTTTAAACGACCCGATTTTTAGCCCTATTTACAAAACGTTGATTGCTACTACATTTCAATTGCTCCACACTTGTTCCATTTTTCTCGCCTGCCATCACGATGTGTAGTTTGCCAAACCAATACCAACTCTTTCATATTTTTATAAGAGAACTTTTTATACTGCTTTCTTCATGCTTGTTTTTTAGCAAGCTATGATGATCTATAAGCTGTCAACAGCATTTGCAGCTTTATATTTTCCCTTTAATATACTCCTCGATAATTTGTTGATGAATGGTTTGGTTAGCGGTGAAAATGCTTTGCTTTTTAAGCAAATCGACTGGTTTACCGTCAAGCGTTGTCGTAACCCCGCCTACTTCGTCGACAAGGATTAAACCTGCCGCAAAATCCCAAGGAGCAAGTCTCATTGTAATATAGCCGTCCAGCTTGCCTGCGGCTACATAGGCAAATTCAAGAGCAGCTGAACCAAATGATCTCGTTCCTCTTAAACGTTTGACAAGCGGACTTAATATTGCTGGATCAATTCGTCTGTTTTCCACCAGCCATGATGCATTCAAGCCGATGATGGATTCTTCTATTGTTTTCTTTTGTAACGGCGGAAGCTCCGTTTTGTTTAAATAGGCGCCATTCCCCCTTATCGCATGGTACATTTCATCTCTGACGACATCATAAATCAGTCCTATTTGACCGACACCATCCGCAAAAACAGCAACCGAAATGCAGAAATTCCGCTTTTGATGTACAAAATTCATTGTGCCGTCAATCGGATCAATTATCCAAACGATACCGTCCAATGATTTCAATTCATGACCGGAACCTTCTTCTCCTAAAATGCTGTGTTCCGGAAACGTTTTGCGAATATTTTCCCAAAAGAAATGCTCTACTTCCCGGTCAATATTCGTCACTAAATCGTTTGGACTTGATTTCGCTTCAACGACCAGCTTTTGTTGAAATGATTGGCGAATTCTTTCACCAGCCTCATAAATCCATTGCTTTGCTTTTTGATCTATTTCATGCCAGTTCATCTATCTTACCCACTTTCTATTCAATCACCTTTTTTAGCATACTGTAAAGAAATGGAGAAAATCAAGTTTTTCACCTTTTTCATTGCAATATTTCACCCACATTATTTTTCTTTCTCTGTCGGTTTGTGCTACAATGTGGACAAACAACACAAGGAGGATTTTTATGGATTTTGTGCCATTTGTGAAGGAAGATTTTGAAGTTTTTCTAATAGACGGTTTAGAAGCGAGAATGGATGAGCTAAAAAAACGGGTGCGCCCAAAACTTGAAGCGCTGGGACAGCATTTTGCACCTACTTTGTCTGCTTTGACGGGAGATGAAATATTTTATCATGTAGCAAAACATGCCCGCCGTACCGTTCATCCTCCCAATGACACATGGGTTGCATTTGCAAACAGTAAACGGGGTTATAAGAAGCTCCCTCATTTTCAAATCGGATTATGGAGCACACACGTCTTTGTTTGGTTTGCCATTATTTATGAATCCCCTGTGAAAGAAGAAATCGGAAAACAATTTCTACAGAATTGGCAGCAAATTCGAAAGCAAATTCCTGAAGATTATTTCTGGTCAGCCGATCATACAAAACCAGATGCGGAAAAACAAAAAAATTTATCTGACGAAGATTTTCAACGAATTTTTCAACGTCTGCAATCGGTGAAAAAAGCAGAAATGTTATGCGGCATCAACCTTCCAAAAAATGAAGTTCTCTCTATGAGCAGGGAGCAATTTTTGGAAAAGGTTGACGAGACGTTTAAAACGTTAATGCCGCTTTATCAAATCACACAAAAAAGCACTGTTTAAAAATGGTCAGGATGCGCTGCATCGCTGACCATTATTTCTTTTGAAAAACAATTAAGCAATGCTGGACCATTTCCGCCTTATCTCTTTCGCCTGTTCAATGATTTCGTCAAACAGTTCCGCAACGGACGGAATATTTTTTACCAGCCCTATAGATTGACCGGCCCATGCGTATCCTTCCTCGATTTTGCCTTCATAAATATATTTTTTGTTCGCTTCTCCACTAATGAAATCTTTTAGCGACTCATAATCTCCTCTTTCTCTTTCAATTTCCAAAATTTTTTCGGTCCAATTATTTCGAAGCGCCCGACCTGGTGCCCCTAACGACCTTTTAATAATGACGGTATCAAGTTCAGTACCGTTGACAATTGCTTCTTTATATAACGGGTGTGCATGAACGCATTCCTTCGTTGCAATAAAACGAGTTCCCATTTCAATCCCTTCAGCTCCAAGAGCCAATGCTGCCATTAGTCCCCTCCCGTCCGCAATGCCTCCAGAAGCAATCACCGGTATGGAGACAGCTTCCACTACTTGTGGAATTAATACGAAATTGCCGATATCGTCTTTTCCTAAATGACCGCCGCCTTCCTGTCCGACAACCATCACTGCATCTGCTCCAAGCTCTTCCGCTTTCTCCGCTTGTCTTCTTGCCGCAACGAGAACTAGTTTTTTTACATCGACACCTTTTAATTGGTCAAAAAGCGGAGCCGGGTTCCCGCCAGTGATGGAAATGACCGGCACTTTTTCTTCAATCGCCACATCGAGCATATCGGAAAATGGACGGCCATGCTGACCGATGGCGAAGTTCACTCCAAACGGCTTATCCGTTTTTTGTTTCACCTTCCGTATTTCCTCTCGAAGCGCAGCTGGATTCGGAAGAGACATAGCCGTGATCTGACCGAGCCCTCCTGCATTGCTTACTGCACTTGCTAATTCTGAATACGCTAAATAAGCAAGTCCCCCTTGAATGATCGGATATTTAATCCCTAGCAATTCGGTAATTTTTGTTGAAAATACCATGTTTACCCCTCCCCATTTCGTATTATTCTTTTTCCACGCATTAAATTCCTTCTTTATAAAAACGTAGCTCAAACAAAGAGAAGCACAAAGATATTAAAAACCATATTTAATGCCTTTTGCAGGTTTTAAAGGAAAGTGCTATAATTTCATTTGTTTTTAATTTTGGGGAACCTTTAAAAAGTAGGTGAAAAGGAAAATTGTCACAGCATGATACACCATTGTTTACAGGTCTTTTAGAACATATTCAAAAAAATCCAATTCAATTTCACATTCCCGGCCATAAAAAAGGAGCCGGAATGGAGCCAAAATTCCGAGAATTTATCGGACATAATGCTCTCGCGATGGACTTAATTAATATCGGTCCTTTGGATGATCTTCATTCGCCAAAAGGAATTATTAAAGAAGCACAAAAATTGGCTGCTGAAGCTTTCGGGGCCGATCACACCTTTTTCTCGGTACAAGGTACGAGCGGAGCCATTATGACAATGGTCCTGTCGGTTTGCGGACCTGGAGATAAAATTATTGTTCCAAGAAATGTTCATAAATCGGTCATGTCAGCAATCATTTTTTCAGGGGCTTCCCCCGTTTTTATACATCCTGAAGTGGATAAAAACCTCGGCATTTCTCACGGAATAACGACAGAATCAGTTGAAAAAGCTCTTCAGCAATATCCTGATGCAAAAGGGCTTTTAGTCATTAATCCAACGTATTTCGGAATCTCAGCTGATTTAAAACAAATCGTAAATATTGCTCATTCATATGATGTCCCTGTTCTTGTAGACGAAGCGCACGGCGTCCACATTCATTTTCATGACAAGCTGCCATTATCCGCCATGCAGGCAGGGGCAGATATGGCGGCAACTAGCGTTCATAAGCTGGGAGGATCGATGACGCAAAGCTCTATTTTAAATGTTCGGGAAGGTCTTGTGTCTCCTGACCGTGTTCAATCGATTTTAAGCATGCTGACTACGACATCGACATCCTATTTGCTTCTTGCATCACTGGATGCAGCTCGAAAGCAGCTGGCAACGAAGGGCTATGAATTATTAGAGCAAACGATTCAATTGGCGAATCAGACAAGATACGAAATTAACAAAATTGATCATCTATATTGTGTAGGAGAAGAAATTTTGGGAACGAATGCAACGTATGATTATGATCCGACAAAATTAATTATTTCTGTGAAGGAACTAGGCATAACGGGATATGATGCAGAGCTGTGGTTAAGAGAACATTACAACATTGAAGTGGAGCTTTCCGATCTGTACAATCTGCTCTGTCTGATCACGCCCGGTGATACAGAATATGAAACATCACTTTTAATAAAAGCGCTTCGTGCTTTGTCAAAAGAATTTTCCCATCAGGCAAACAAGCAAGCGGAAGTCTCTGTCCTTCTGCCCGATATTCCTGTTTTGGCGCTGACACCTAGAGATGCTTTTTATGCAGAGACGGAATTGGTGCCTTTTGAACAATCTGTCGGACGCATTATTGCAGAATTTGTCATGGTGTACCCACCGGGCATACCGATTTTCATACCAGGAGAAATCATCACTAAAGAAAATTTACATTACATCCGAAAAAATTTAGATGCCGGCCTGCCTGTTCAAGGTACAGAAGATCCAACTCTTTCCTACATTCGCGTTATTAAAGAGCATAAACCGATTAAATGAGAAATCGCTGAAGAAGCTTTATAAATCCATACATTCGAGGACAAGTCGAAAAACGGATGAAACCAAATTTTGCTGAAGATCGATCATAAAATAATTTTGCTGCGGTAATGGCTAAAACCATTACCGTATTTAATTTATAATAATATTCAATTCTTTTAAAAGGAGCGACAACAATGAAAGAATATCAATTTCCCGTTCCGCCTATTTTTATTTTACTAATTGGTGTTATTTCTATTTCATTTTCTTCTATTTTTGTTAAATGGTCTGATGCGCCTGCATCTATATTAGGAATGTATAGACTGCTTTTTACGGTGATCGTTATGCTGCCGTTTCTCCCTTGGAAGAAAATCAAAACAGGAGCTATTAACATTCAATGGAAGGATTGGATTCAACTACTTTTATCTGGAATCTTCCTAGGTTTTCATTTCTTATTTTGGATGGATTCCCTTAGATATACAACAGTAGCAAGTTCAATGATTATAACTACATTAGAGCCTGTATTTGTTATGATCGGAGCTTATTTTATTTTTAAAGAGAGAACAAACCTTATTGGGATTGTGAGTATTTTTATAGCTGTTAGCGGTTCAATCATTATTGCATGGGGAGATATTAATCTTTCTACAAAAGCATTATATGGAGATTTCCTTTCATTAGCAGGAACGTTAGCAGTAGCCATTCATATGCTTTTTGGACAAGAATTATGCAAAAAAATTCCAACATCAATATATAGTTTTTGTGTGTTCTTTATAGGTGGATTTGTATTATTGATTTACAATCTTAGTTACGAGGTCCCGCTGATTCATTATTCAGTTCATGATTGGGGCATATTTGTACTTCTAGCACTAGTCCCCAATATTTTTGGTCACGTATTATTTAATTGGCTTTTAAAATATTTGGATGCTACGACGATTTCAATGAGTATTTTAGGTGAACCAATAGGGGCAATTATATTAGCATACTTATTTTTAGGAGAAGCTACATCTATTTCCCAAATGATTGGCGGAGCGCTATCTTTAATTGGAGTCAGTATGTTTTTGAAAAATAAAGGACTTTCAAATAAGGAATTGACTACGAATGCTTCTGTAAAAAGTGCTAATACATAACTAAAATATGGACGACGGCCTTCCTGCTTCGTGGGGAAGGTCTTTCATTAAAAAAACAGTTAATAGAAGTAATGAAATATTTTTTGATAAACAAACGGTAAAACGGAAGCAATAATTAAACCTGTAACAATTGAAGATATGGTGAAGATGATGAACTTCCGAAGCGATATTTCTTTCCTCTTAAAAGCGATGATGAATACCCTTATCATAGAAAAGACAGTAATAAATATAATAATTGCCGAAAAGACGCTTGCTGCCATTACCTCCATTGTAAAGCTCCTTTCACAAAAGTCCTTTAGCTACATTTTACCGCCTAATGAATGGAATAGACACCACTTTTTATACTTTTATTGAAAAGACATCGATAACAAACTTCGCTATATCGAATTGCTGCCAGTTCCAATATTGGCTGCGAAATTTGTCGTAACTCCAATAAATTTTTCATCCAACCTTTTATGCACAAGTGACATTTGGTATATGTTTCATCAATCTTTACAAACCGCATCGCTGTCGTTTTAACACTTAAAAACCGCAATGACCGTACTTACTGAAAAAGACAAAGGTGAATTGTTAAAAAATGAATTCAAACGATGTTTTTCTGTCTTAGCTCTCAATCACAATCCTGCAAGCATCCATTCCATTAAGATCACCAGCATTTGCTTTACATAAAAAAAAGCTGCCTTAAAGACAGCCCATTTATCTTAAACCCCTTTGTTACACGTGTTATTCAATATGTTATTGATGATTGCTTTTTTTACGATTCTTTTCTGTACAGCAATTGTTGCATTTACCATACAATACCGTAACTTTTTCATCATCAAAGAAATGAATTGTTGAATTGCAGTCTTGACAGACAATTGTTCCCATCCTGTATTCCCCTTTTCCATATAGCGTCATAAAGAATAAAGTGGAGACAAAATGACCTGATAGTTATATATTAATATGTCACATTATATTCGTCAAGCAGAAAATTGTATAACACATTTATTTTTTTATGCATTAAAAAATATGTAAATTGATTTTATCCGTTACAATTAAAGTTTTGTACATTTTATATGGGGATGGGGACATTTTTTTGGTTCAAAGTAGCTTTCAAATGACCTTTATCTTTATGATCATTAGCATTACATGATGCTGAGTATGATCCATTACGTGCATCTAAAGTCTACAACCCAACAACTCAAACATTCGCTCTAGATATCATACTTCTCGTACACGATTTGAATTTTTTAATTTGTTTAAATAATATTTTATTTTTGTAACATTTGCATAACATTCAAAAGTGACGGAATTAAATATGTTAAAATGGCGTTAAGAAAAAATGAACACATTTTACCAGTTTTCTTTAAACGAAAGAGGTAGGACAATGGTGAAATTTATTGCATATACCTATACCGTTGCCGTACTGCTTCTATTGCCATCTTGTATTGCTGATCCGAAAGACAACCACTCGATTTCAAGCTCCGACAAAAAACAAATTCTTTTTTTTACCGACCAAAAAATGATGGAAAAAGAATCAATTTACTACGATGCTTTATTAGATTTAAAAAAACAATTTCCAGAGGAAATGGACAATATGATGATCTACCAAGCTGATAATCCTGAATCTAAGCGGTTTAATATTAAAACATATCCTTCCATTATCGTGATGGATCATGACGGCATCATTTTGCATATTAAAGGATCAGTTTCAACAAAAGATGAAATTGTAGAGCCGGTCTCAGAAGTGCTTTCCGAATAATGAGAATGTCGGTTTGAGGTAATTAAGCGCTGAGAAGATTCTTTAGTTAAATAGGATTTGTGCTCAAAATCTCTGCACAACATATTTTTGTGAAAAAACTTTCACAACAGTGAGAGAATTGTTCCATCATTTATTTTTCATCATAAAAAGGGGTTGTCCAAAAAGTCAAATCCCCATTGAAAACAAATAATCATAAACACCGATATATCAACGTTTCTATAACATTAAAAGGGGCAGTCAATAAGCCGAAAAAACGACTTATTAGACTGCCCCTTTGGGCTGCATTACTTATTTATAATATGAATCGGTGTTCCAAGTGCAAGTTCGGCAGCTTCCATTGCAATTTCTCCTAATGTCGGGTGGCCATGAATCGTCAAGGCAATATCTTCTGCCGTCATGCCTGCTTCGATCGCAAGTCCAAGTTCAGCAATCATATCTGATGCGCTGACACCTGCGATTTGAGCCCCAATAACAAGGCCGTCTTCTTTTCGTGTAATCAATTTTACAAATCCATCGGTTGCATTTAATGACAATGCGCGGCCGTTTGCTGCAAATGGAAACTTAGCTGCCACAATGTCAATTCCTTCGTCTTTAGCCTGTTGTTCCGTATATCCGACAGAAGCCAACTCAGGTTCTGAGAAGACAATGACAGGAATTCCGTTATAATCGATTTCAGAAGGTTTTCCAGAAATCGCTTCTGCAGCAATTTTCCCTTCATATGAAGCTTTATGAGCAAGAGAAGGTCCTGGAACGATGTCGCCGATAGCATAAATATTTGAAATATTTGTCCGGCACTGTTTGTCAATTTTAATGTAGCCTTTTTCATCGATTTCTACTCCGACTTGTTCGAGACCAAGTTCATCAGTGTTTGGTTTGCGTCCTACTGTAACTAAACAATAGTCCGCTTCCACTACTTGCTCTTTTCCTTTCGCTTCAAATGTCACTTTTACTCCGTCTTTTGTTTCTTCAACACCTTTTGCAAGTGCGCTAGTATGAATTTCGACATTTCCTTTTTTCTTCAACGCTCTTTTTACAAGAGCTGTCATTTGTTTTTCAAATCCTGGTAGAATTTCTTTGTCTCCTTCAATAATCACAATTTCAGTGCCGAAATTCGCATAAGCAGTTCCAAGCTCTATGCCAATGACTCCCCCGCCAATGATAACCATTTTTTTCGGAACTTCTTGCAGGGACAACGCTCCTGTTGAGTCAATGACTCGCTCAGAAAATTTAATGCTTGGAATTTCAATTGGACGGGAGCCAGTTGCAATGATTGCATTTTTAAATTTATACGTTTGAGCTGAATTCTCGTTTATGATTCTGACGGTGTTGCGATCAACAAAATATGCTTCGCCTTTTACAATTTCAACTTTATTCCCTTTTAAAAGGCCTTCAACACCGCCTGTAAGTTTTTTGACGACACTTTCTTTCCAAGCTTGCACTTTAGAAAAGTCTAGTGTTACATTTTCAGCTTTTATTCCTATATCTTCTGATTCTTTAGCCTCTACATAACGGTGTCCTGCACTAATTAATGCTTTAGAAGGAATACATCCAACATTGAGGCAGACGCCGCCAAGAGATCCTTTTTCAACGATCGTAACTTTTTGCCCTAATTGCGCAGCTCTTATTGCAGCCACATAGCCGCCGGGACCAGCTCCTATGACGAGAGTGTCAGTTTCAATCGGGAAATCTCCTACTACCATTTATTACGCCTCCATTAGTAATAATTGGGGATCATGCAATAAACGCTTAATATGGTTAAGCGCATTTTGTGCAGTTGCACCGTCGATCATTCGATGGTCAAAGCTTAAAGACAGCGCTAAAACAGGGGCTGCAACGATTTCTCCGTTTTTCACAACCGGTTTTTCAGAAATGCGTCCGAGACCTAGAATGGCTACTTCTGGATGATTAATGACAGGAGTAAACCATTGGCCGCCAGCGGAACCGATATTGGTTATCGTGCATGATGCGCCTTTCATTTCATTTGGAGTAAGTTTGCCCTCACGCGCTTTTGTTGCCAATTCATTAATTTCTGCAGAGATTTCAAAAATCGATTTTCGATCTGCATGTTTGACAACAGGAACTAAAAGTCCTTTTTCCGTATCAGCTGCAATTCCGATATTGTAATAGTGCTTATGAATAACTTCTTCTGTTTCATCATCAAACGACGTGTTTAATACTGGATATTTTTTCAGTGCCGATGTTAAAGCTTTGACAACATAAGGCAAATATGTAAGCTTAATGCCTTGTTCTGCCGCAATAGCTTTAAATTTCTTCCGATGTGCAACAAGCTCTGTTACATCGACTTCATCCATTAATGTTACATGTGGCGCAGTTTGCTTCGATTTAACCATCGCTTTTGCAATTGCTTTTCGAATACCGCTGATTTTCTCGCGGGTTTCTGGGAATTCTCCTTCAAGGACAACCGGAGCCGGCGCTGCTTTTTCTCCTGCCGATACGCCTGTTGCAGCTTCTTTTTCCATGTTTTCAACAGGTTTTGCTTCTTCTTGTCCACCTTTCAGATAAGCATCAATATCTTCCTTCAATATGCGCCCGCCGTTTCCTGAGCCTTGTACCAATCGAATATCAACGCCTTTTTCACGCGCATATTTTCGGACGGATGGCATTGCAATAACGCGTCGGTTAACATCTACGTCTTCTGAAGCAGACTGTGAAGCGTTGCTTTCCACTTTTTGCTCTTCTGTGGAAGGCTTTTCTTCTTTTGCTGCTTCACCGCTTTCATCGCCTTTTGATTGATTTTCATAACCTGGAGCATCAATTGTGACTAATACTTGACCGACAGTTGCAACTTCCCCTTCATTCACTTTTAATTCTAATACTTTTCCTTTTACAGGGGAAGGGATTTCAACAACTGCTTTGTCATTTTGCACTTCACAAAGAACATCATCTTCATTGATTTCATCACCAGGTTTGATAAACCATTTTACTATTTCACCTTCATGAATGCCTTCACCGATATCCGGCATTATAAATTCAAAAGCCACAGATTTCAACCTCCTAAATAATTTTCAGTTGATGGCCGAAAAGAAGAAAAGATGATGCTCCTCTTTTTAGCCAATTAGAAATTCAATGCTTTTTTAGCCGTTTCAACGATATCTTTGTAGTTTGGAAGCCATACATCTTCCGCTTGTGAGAATGGATAGACAGTGTCCGGAGCTGCTACGCGGAAAACAGGAGCTTCCAAGCTAAGAATCGCTCTTTCATTAATTTCTGCAACAACATTAGCAGCAATTCCTGCTTGTTTTTGGGCTTCCTGCACGACAATCGCGCGGTTTGTTTTCTCTACTGAAGCAATAATCGTTTCTATATCCAGCGGACTTACTGTACGTAAATCGATCACTTCTGCTGAAAAGCCCTCTTTTTCAAGTTCGTCAGCAGCTTTTAAAGATTCATGCACCATTGCCCCGTAAGTGATGATCGAAATATCTTTCCCTTCACGTTTTATATCCGCTTTGCCGATCGGAATTGTATATTCTTCTTCCGGAACTTCATCACGGAAGGAACGATAAAGCTTCATATGCTCCAAGAAAATGACCGGATCATTATCCCGAATTGCTGAAATAAGCAACCCTTTTGCATCATAAGGGGTGGAAGGAATAACGACTTTTAAACCAGGCTGCTGCGCCATCAAGCCTTCCAAGCTGTCCCCGTGAAGCTCAGGGGTATGAACGCCGCCGCCGAAAGGAGAACGAATGGTGATCGGAGCATGCCAGCGGCCCCCGGAGCGATAACGCAAACGCGCCATTTGTCCAGAAATGGAATCCATAACCTCATAAACAAAACCGAAGAATTGAATTTCAGCTACCGGACGAAAGCCTTGTGTGCTTAAACCGATTGCCAAGCCGCCAATTCCTGATTCTGCCAGAGGTGTATCAAAAACTCGGTCTGGGCCGAATTCTTTTTGAAGTCCTTCTGTTGCACGGAACACACCGCCGTTTACACCAACATCTTCCCCAAATACTAACACATTTTCGTCGTTTTTCAGTTCCGTACGCAACGCATCAGTGATTGCTTGAATCATTGTCATTTGCGCCATGCTCACTTCGACTCCTTCTCTTTATAAATTTCATATTGTTCTTTTAGGTTATAAGGCCAGCTTCCTTCTTCAAACATAATGTTGATTAAGTCTGTCACTTTTTGTTTTGGAGTTTCATCCGCTTTTTTGATTGCTTCTTTTATATCTTCTTTCGCCTTTTCGATAACTTCGTTTTCTTCTTCCTCGCTCCACAATCCTTTTGCTTGAAGGAAGTTTCTGAAACGAACAAGCGGATCTTTTGCCTCCCACTCGTCATCAAGCTCTTTTGCCCGATATCTCGTTGGATCGTCTCCTGCCATTGTATGCGGACCGTAGCGGTAGCATAATGTTTCAATTAATGTCGGACCTTCACCGTTTATTGCCCGTTCACGCGCTTCCTTCACAGCTGCATAAACAGCAAGCGGATCCATTCCATCTACTTGTATGCCAGGGATTCCAGCTGCAACAGCTTTTTGTGCAAGTGTTTCAGCTGAAGTTTGCACTTCTACAGGTGTTGAAATTGCAAACCGGTTGTTTTGAACGATGAAAATAGCAGGTGCTTTAAATGCCCCAGCAAAGTTTATTCCTTCGTAAAAGTCGCCTTGAGACGTTCCTCCATCACCTGTATACGTAACAGCAACTGCTTTTTTGCCGCGTTTTTTCAAGCCTAATGCTACCCCTGCAGCTTGCACATATTGGGCGCCGATAATAATTTGCGGTGAAAAAGCGTTTACGTCTTCAGGCATTTGGTTTCCATGAAAATGCCCGCGGGAATATAAAAATGCTTGATACAAAGGCAATCCATGCCAAACTAACTGCGGTATATCACGATAGCCCGGGAGAATGAAGTCCTCTTTTTCCAAGGCAAAATGAGAAGCAATTTGTGATGCTTCTTGTCCGGCAGTCGGTGCGTAAAAACCTAAACGACCTTGACGATTTAAAGAAATTGAACGCTGATCCAACACTCTGGTAAATACCATTCGTCTCATTAATTCCTTTAATTCTTCATCAGAAAGGGAAGGCATCGCATCTTCATTCACGACTTCGCCTTTTTCGTTTAAAATTTGGAACGTTTGGAATTCCTTGCGAATCGCATCAAATTGCTTTTCGCTGTCAACGACAACATTTTTCGCCTTTTTTGCCATTCAACACACCTCTTCGTTTCATTTTCTCAGCCTTTAAATTCATCCATAAAACTAGATTACCCCAAATTGTTCATAGAGACACACATTGCGGATCTTTAATTGCCAAAATCGTCAAGTACATTGCAAGATCGCTTTACAAACTGTATTAATTTTTTTATTTAAAATAGTAATACACATCGATTTCACTTCATAGTGTACACCCTTTTTTCACATGCGTCAATTAATTTGTTTATTTTTAAAACAATATATAAAACGCTTTCAAGATAATTGGAAATATTTTTACTTTTAAATCTGTACTAATACAACAGATAATTCTGTATCACTATTACAGATACAGACGGAAGCGAATCATTTATCTGGAGAGCGTGTTGCTTCTCTATATAAATTACAGAAGAATTTATATAAATAAGGAAGTCTTCTAGGCAAACGTCTATACCTTTATTTTGCTTCATCATACGATGATATAGACATTTGCCCTAAATAAGGCGATATGGAGTCCTTATGTGGAGGTGAAAGAGATGCATTATTATTACAATCCGTCTTATCATTACCCATCATACGGATATTTTCCAGTTTCAAACTGGACATTTGTATTGATCGCTGTGCTTTTTATTTTGCTCATTATTGTTGGCGCTGCCTGCTTAAACTATTAATTGATGATTGTCCGATTTTCGGGCAATTCTTTTTTGTTTCTTTTAAAAGATTTATGTATAATGAAATTTGTTGATATAGGTTCAGGAGTGATTAGCCATGATTACAATGGAAGATATTATTAAGGAAGGACATCCAACTCTTCGTCAAGTTGCCAAGGAAGTGGAATTGCCCGCTTCTGAAGAGGAGAAAAAAATTTTAGCGGAGATGCTTCAATACTTAAAAAACAGTCAAGATCCAGAGATTGCAGAAAAATATGGATTGCGGCCTGGGATCGGTCTTGCCGCCCCACAAATTAATGTATCAAAACGAATGATTGCCGTTCATGTGACGGATGAAAAAGGAAAATTATATTCGTACGGCCTGTTCAATCCAAAAATTGTAAGCCATTCAGTGGAACAAAGTTATTTAACAAGCGGTGAAGGATGCCTTTCCGTTGACAGAGAGGTTCCAGGATATGTTCCGCGTTATGCACGCATCCGCGTCAAAGGGGTTGACCTTGAAGGCAATGAAGTCGACCTTCGTTTAAAAGGTCTTGTCGCTATTGTGTTTCAGCATGAAATAGATCATTTAAACGGCATTATGTTTTATGATCGGATCAATAAAGAGAATCCTTTTAAAGAACCGGAAAATGCAACTCCAATTGACAGATGAAGCCAGAAGTTAGCGCCCGGCATCCAAGCCGCGGAATATTTTGAAGCAAAACGAAAATCCATGCAAAAAATCCCGAATAGTTCTTTCGGGATTTTTTGTTCATAAAGAGAAATTTTTTGTGCACACTACCATTTGAAATCGCCTTTGCAAGGCATTTTTTTAAGTTTAGCTTCGGATTTATATCAACTGCAATTGCTTTGCAGCATAAAATATTCCATCTTCATCAACAGGCTTTGTAACAAAATCAGCTACTTTTTTCACATGCGAAACAGCATTACCCATAGCAACGCCTGTTCCAGCAAACGAAATCATTTCTATATCATTCAAACCGTCTCCAAAAGCAACCACATCTTGACGGCTAACGCCAAGCATATCCATTATCTTTTTGATCCCTTCTGCTTTCGATCCTTTTTTTGGAACAACATCAGTTGAAAGCTGGTGCCAGCGGACAAATTTTATCTCTTCAGAAATATTGAACTGTTCTTCTTCTCCTTCTTTGCAAAACAAAAGCGCTTGGTAAATATGTTTTTCTTGAAAATAATCAGGTCTGTACTCAGGATGCGAGAGGTGCAAAGATTTCAAACTTTCATGAATAAACGGATGATCTTCCACATTTGCTTTCATATCTTCTTCACTCAAAAATACAAGCGGGTAATCAGTATTTTCAGTCGCTTCGATTAATTGCTCCAACGCATCGACCTTCAAAGGATTTTCATAAATGACTTCTCCTTCATGCACAACATACTGTCCGTTATAGCTGACATAAGAATGGATTCCGAGCTCTTCTCTTAGCTTTTTAAACATAAAAGGGCCGCGGCCGGTAGAGATGGCGACGTGATGTCCGGCTTTTTTCAAACGGGAGACCACGTCAAGAGTAGATTCCGGCAAACGTTTATCATGATCCAATAAAGTACCGTCTATATCAAAAAAAATAAATTTTTTCCCCATGTTCAATCTCCTTTTCTCTTTCGTGAAAACCTTATCTACACTAAACAAAACGGTATAGTATGCAAACGCTTTATGTCAATAGAGCTTTTCCACGTTTAGCCATAAAAAAAATAAAAAAATAGCATATAATATAAGTAAATACAATCGGACTCGACTTTGACATCTTATTGAAGGAGGAGTTGATATGTTAAAACGTTTAAAGAAAAAAATTAAAAAACAGTGGAAGCAATTGCTTCGCAGAAAATCGATTGCTTAAAGAAACCGGGCGGCTTTAGCCCGGTTTTCGTTATTTTCAATGAAGGTTGGATTTGCCATCAGAATCGACTATAATAATAAAAGCTAGTTTAACATGGAAAGTAAGGAGAGATTACGCAAATGATGTTTAAAGTTTTTTATCAGGAAAACCCGAATGAACCGCCTGTTCGGGAAAGAACGAAAACATTTTTCGTTGAAGCGGAATCAGAAAGAGAAGTTCGTGAAAAATTAAAAGGCCGCTCCATAAACATAGAATATATTCAACCGATTAGCGGTCCGTTTTATGAATTTGAAAAACAAAGCGAAAATTTTTCTGTATTGGAGAAATGATAGTATATGAAATTTGTAAAAAGAGACCAAGTAGCAGCATTCGCCCTCGGCGGATTGGGCGAAATCGGAAAAAATACGTACGGTGTGCAATTTCAAGATGAAATCATTTTAATTGATGCTGGAATTAAGTTTCCAGAAGACGAACTTCTAGGGATTGACTATGTGATTCCGGACTATACGTACTTAGTAAAAAACCAAGAAAAAATTAAAGGCTTGTTCATCACACATGGTCATGAAGATCATATAGGCGGTATACCTTATTTGCTGCGGGAAATTAATGTACCTATCTACGGCGGTAAACTGGCGATCGGACTGATTCGCAATAAGCTTGAAGAGCATGGACTTTTAAGACAAGCTAAACTAAACATCATCCAGGAGGATGATGTGATTCGGTTCAGAAAAACTGCCGTAACTTTTTTCCGTACAACTCACAGCATTCCAGATTCATATGGAATTGTTGTCAAAACTCCCGCAGGAAATATCGTTCATACAGGAGATTTTAAGTTTGATTTTACTCCAGTCGGGGAACCTGCAAATTTAACTAAAATGGCGGAAATCGGCAAAGAAGGTGTGCTCTGTCTTTTATCGGACAGCACAAACAGCGAAATTCCTGAATTTACAATGTCTGAAAGACGGGTCGGCGAAAGCATTCACGACATTTTCCGAAAAGTAAGCGGCCGCATCATTTTTGCAACATTTGCATCCAATATTCATCGACTTCAGCAAGTAACAGAAGCAGCTGTTAAAAACAATCGAAAAATAGCTGTTTTTGGAAGAAGTATGGAAGCAGCTATCCAAATTGGTCAAGAACTCGGGTATATTCGCTGCCCGAAAGATACGTTTGTTGATGCAAATGAAATAAACCGTCTGCCCGCTCATCGGGTCGTGATTTTATGTACAGGAAGCCAAGGCGAACCAATGGCCGCTCTGTCCCGAATTGCAAATGGAACTCATCGGCAAATCCAAATTATTCCCGGCGATACGGTCGTTTTCTCATCATCGCCCATCCCAGGGAACACTTTATCGGTTTCAAGAACGATCAATCTGCTTTTCCGCGCCGGTGCGGAAGTAATTCACGGGTCGTTAAATGACATCCACACATCTGGCCACGGCGGACAGGAAGAGCAAAAATTAATGCTGCGGTTAATGAAGCCAAAATATTTTATGCCGATTCATGGAGAATATAGAATGCAGATCATGCATATGAAACTAGCTGTCGATTGCGGAGTTCCAAAGGAAAACTGTTTTATTATGGATAACGGAGATGTGCTGGCGATGAACGACCGCGAAGCATCCATTGCCGGTAAAATTCCGTCCGGATCCGTTTATATTGACGGAAGCGGAATTGGCGACATTGGAAACATTGTGTTAAGAGACCGAAAAATTTTATCTGAAGAAGGACTCGTAATCGTTGTCGTCAGCATCAATATGAAAGAGTTCAAAATTGCTGCAGGACCTGACATTATATCGCGCGGCTTCGTTTATATGAGAGAATCCGGCGATTTAATTAAAGATGCCCAAGAACTGATTACTAAGCACTTAAATAAAGTATTGGAAAGAAGAACTACGCAGTGGTCGGAAATCAAAAATGAAATCGCCGATACACTCGCTCCGTTTTTATATGAAAAAACGAAACGCCGACCGATGATCTTGCCAATTATAATGGAAATTTAAGTAATAACTTGTGATCGATCCCTCTTGTGTTGACAGTGAAACGTACTGTTTAACATATGAGGGATTTATTTTGCAAAAATGTCCAGTTGTTATTTTGTCGGCTCATAACACACAGCATCCGGCCGCTCTTGCTTTTTTAGGTAGATGGTTTTAAAGCGGGCAGCCGTCAGCTAAAAGTTCTTATAAAAAAACGAAAAAGTGAGTGCTTGCAGAGAAGAAAGACGGAGATCAAAACATGTAAATGAAAAATACCGAAAAGTTTTATGGTTAATTTTTTCGATATACAAGTGTTTAATAGAAGAGCAGAAAGACATTTTATGTACGTTTGTGCCATCATATAAATTTATACGCAATCATTTGAAAAACATTTCATGAAAAAATTCGACTTGGTTAATGTCATAATCAGAATTTTTCAGGAGCAGGTGCTGCAAGTGGCAGCAGTAAAGGGAGATAATAAAGAAATCAATTTGTAGTTAAAGAAGACATTTATTCGATTGCCAGAAAAAACAACGACATTCTTGCAATAAGGAAGGATTTTGAGCCGGCAAACAAAAAAAGAATGAGAAGAACTGTCTTTAGGCATTCTAGACAGCTGCTTCTCATTCAATTACCATGTAAGCTTCAAATGATTGTTTTTACTTGACTGGATAAGTTCAGTTCATTCTTCAATAGATTTTGATTTTGCCAAATGCGGATGAAACATTTAAAGCTCCGAAAGAATGTATATAAGTTTTCATTATTCTCCTAGCACTTTCTTTTCAAACCGATCAATATCGACGTCAGCTCCGATGACAATTAAAATATCTCCTGCCTTGATTACTTCTGTAGCTTGCGGCGATACGATAATTTCGTTATTTCGTTTAATCGCAACAATATTGATTCCGTATTTCGCACGAATATCGAGCTCGATGAGAGAATGACCGGCAATGTTGCGGTTAGCAGCAATTTCAACAATGCTGTGCTCTTCCGACAGCTCAAGATAGTCCAACACATTGTTCGAAAGAAGATTATGGGCAAGCCGCCGCCCCATATCCCGTTCAGGGTGAACAACTGTATCTGCTCCTATTTTTGACAAAACCTTTTCATGATAGTCGTTTTGAGCCTTCACCGTTATATGCTTAACTCCTAGTTCTTTCAACATAATGGTTGTCAAAATGCTCGCTTGAATATTGTCGCCGATGGCTACGATCACATGATCAAAATTTCTGATTCCCAAGCTTTTTAATACGGCTTCATCCGTTGTATCCGCTACAACAGCATGTGAAACAATATTGGCAAATTCGTTTACTCGATCCTCATCCACATCAATGGCAAGCACCTCTGCTCCTTCTTCCGATAACGTTCGGCAAATGCTTCCGCCGAACCGCCCCAACCCGATTACGGCAAACTCCTTTTTCATCAATACTCCCCCATTACAACTTGAATGACATTATTCTTGTATTTCTTGGCCAAAATCAATCGCTTGTTTCAACTTTTGCTGCATAAACCCTATTCCTTTGCAATCGGAAAGAGGATAATGAAAAGCTGTCTTATTTGTAAACACTTGTTCTATATATGGACGGAATTTCTTTCCTCCCAAAAGAACAATATCATCTACATCTAACAAATTTTTTTCAACCGCTTGTTCCTTCAATTGGTTGATTGTAATTAATTCAGGATGCTTTTTCATGCTAAAGGAAACATTGTAAGGACCAGGCACAAAATCATTTGGCCGCAAAAAGCCATGCTTGGCAGACAAAATCACCCATTCATCGAAAAATTTTTTAGCATACGCCTGGCAAAGGTGATGAAAAACTCCTATATACGCTTTTTCTGCGGAAACAGCACCTGCACTGGGCTCTTTATCCCATACTTTTTTTGTTCCGCAAGGTATGACACAAATCCTTCTCATTTAACATTTCACCTGTTCAATCGATTATTCAATTCATTCAAAAATTGTATAATATCGTTATGAAAAACAAAATCAGCCCATTCATCGAAGTCTGTTTGTTCTTGGTTGACAATCACTAATACCGCTCCCATCCTTTTTGCCAAGAGCGGTATTTCGTTCGCTGGCCGAACTGTTAAAGATGAACCAAGCACGATCATAATGTCTGCTTTTTCACATTCAAGCTCCGCATCTCTAAAAGCATCTTCCGAAAGCAGCTCTCCGAACAGTGTAATGGAAGGACGAATTAAGCCTCCGCAGCCGCAATAATATTGATTTTTCAAGTATACATCATTTAGAAAGCGTTGGCCGCAATTGTGGCAGTGAAACGTTTGAAGTGTTCCATGAAGTTCAATTACGTTTTTGCTTCCTGCTAAGAGATGGAACCCATCAATGTTTTGAGTAATAATCGATTGAATCTTCCCTTCCTTTTCCCATTTTGCCAGCAAGTAGTGTCCTTCATTCGGAGATTTGCTTTTATATAATTGAAGGCGTTCTTTATAAAATTGAATAAATTCATCACGGTTTGTCTCCATCGCTTCAATGCTTGCCAATTTACTCGGATCCTTTTTGCGCCACAAACCAGTTTTTGAACGATAATCCGGAATTCCGCTGGCAGTGGACATCCCTGCGCCAGTAAATACAACAGCATGTTCAGATTGTTGCAAAAGATCAGCGATTTCGGATATCAAAGCCATCTTTTTTCATCCTTTTTTATTAATTGTGAAAACAATTATTTTAACCTGAACTTACCATTTTTTTATAAATGAAATCAATAAATTCGTCAACAATTTCTTTGCGGAACCGTTCAGTCCGAGACAATATCGATAAATGCCGTTTAATTTCCACATCTTTTATTTTCAATTCATGTAAGTAGCCGTATTTCAGCTCTCTTGACACCGTAATCCTCGGCAAAAAGCCGATTCCCAGCCCGGATTCTATAGCAGCTTTTACAGCCTGCGTGCTTCCTAGCTCCATATAATAATTTATTTTATCTAACACCCCATATTTTTTTAAAGTATTTTCGATAATGAGACGGGTTCCTGAATTTTTTTCTCTCCAGATCATTTTTTCTTTTGCCAGCTCTTCAATGTCAATTTGTTTTTTCTCCTTCAAAGGATGCTCTCTTCCGCATACTAAAATAAGCTCGTCATCGACAAGCTTTTTTACATGAAAAATGCTGTTTTCTACAACTCCTTCTACAAATCCGATATCAATTTTGCGGTCAACAAGCCGATCAATAATGCCCGGAGTATTAGAAATCGCTAATGAAAGCTTTACATCTGGCACTTCTTTTTTAAATTTTCCGAGCAGACTAGGCAAAAGATATTCCCCAATTGTCAACGTCGCTCCGACACTTAGTGTAAAATCTTTGTGTCCGGTTATTTCCTTTACTGCTTCTTTTGATTGTTGAATTTCTTCCACAATATTTTTGGCAATCGGATATAACATTTTGCCGGCTTTTGTCAAAGTCATTTTTCCGTTCGAACGGTCAAACAATGGGGTTCCATAATAATCCTCTAGTTGATGGATTTTTCTCGTAACAGCCGGCTGGGACACATAGACAAGCTTTGCAGCACGGCTGATGCTCCCTTCCTCAACAACAAGACAAAACATTTTTAAACTTTCCAAATCCAATTCGGAATCACTTCCTTACAATTTTAAACACTTAAAAACAACTTCATGCTAACACCTATCAGCAAAAAAGACAACATTTGCAAAATCCATTTCCCAGGCACTTTTGTTGATAAGATAGCTCCCAGTTGAGAGCCGATCATCACTCCTATACCGCCCCACAAGCAGGCCGTCCAATTAACATTACCTAATGCAATTTGATTCAGCGCACCAACAAGTGAATAGATCGATAATGCAAAAAGAGAAATCGCAGTTGCGTCGTGAGGACGAATCTTCAATAAATAAATTAAAATGGGAACGAGCAACCATCCGCCGCCAATTCCAAAAAAATTCGATAAAGTTCCCAACAAAAGTCCGATGATGAATAAAAAAACAGCTTTTAAACGGTTTCTGCCCTCATTGAAAAAACCTGCTTTCATACTATGTTCCGGCTCTTCCGGAGCTTTTTTTAAAAGCAAAAACATCCCGAGCATGAATAAAGCAGCGGCAAATATCCAATAAAAAAAGTCGGGTGAAATAATTCCCAACAGCCAAGTGCCGATAAACGTTCCCGGGATGGAGCCGAAGATGATCGGCCAACTGATAGAAAAATGAACACGCTTTTGCCGTATATAATTCATCGACCCTGATATAGAATTGAGAAAAACCACAACAAGACCCGTACCAGCTGCAATTTCAGGAGGCAATTTCAACAGCAATAAGAGAGCAGGAACAAACACAAATCCTCCCCCTGCTCCCACCATTACCCCATAAGCGCCTGACAAAAGTCCAAGAGCGAGCAGCAAAACCATTTCCACCATTCAAGTTCACCTCTGTTAATATCCTAATTAAAGGGTACCAGTGAGAAGGATTGGTGTGAAATGCTTATTCAACATGGGGTATAACAAAATGTTATAGTTTGTGATATTTTTGTTTTTAGTGCTTCTAGCCTTGCCCATTTAGAAAATGTTATATATAATTAAATCGAAATCATTACGATTTAATACAGCGGGGTACACATATATTTTGAAAGGAGTTCAAATCGATGAAAAAAGTCTTTTTTGCATTTTTAATGGCAATGCTTGCAATCTTTCCTATCGGCTGCGGCCAAAATAACAACAATGCTTCCGAAACGAACAATCATAATGAGGACAAAAACAATCAAAAAGAAATTGAAATTTATACAACAATCTATCCACTGACAGATTTCACTAAAAAAATCGGCGGTAAATACGTTCACGTCGAAAGTGTTTACCCACCGAATGTAGAAGCCCACACGTATGAACCTACATTAAAAACTTTGGAAGCAATTGCGAAAGCGGATTTATTTATCTATACTGGAGCTGGTATAGAAGGATTTGCCGATAAGGCAGAAAAAACGCTGAAAGACGGTAATGTCAAAATTGTAAAAGCAGCTGAAGGAATCCCATTATTAAGTGCGTCCGAAGATGAACATGACCATGAAAGTGGAGAAGAAGAGCATTCACATCATGAAGAAGATTCAGATCATGAAGAAGAACATGGGAACCAAAACGAAGAGGAACACGATCATGCACATGGAGATGTTGACCCTCATGTATGGCTTGATCCAAATAGGGCCATTACTCTTGCGGAAAACATCAAGAACGCTTTAACGGAAGCGGCTCCTGATCAAAAAGAATATTTTGAACAAAATTTCGCTCAACTTAAACAAGATCTTGAAGAACTGGATCAATCATTTCAAGAAACAATTAAAAAATCGAAAACAAAATATATTCTTGTGGCTCATGCTGCTTATGGTTATTGGGAAGACCGCTACGATATTGAACAAATTCCAATATCGGGATTATCTCCAACAGATGAGCCTAGTCAAAAGCAGCTTGTCAAAATCATTGAACTATCGAAAAAACATCATTTAAAACATGTGATCTTTGAACAAAATGTATCTGAAAAAGTAGCAAAAATCATCCAACAAGAAATTGGTGCCAAATCATTAACGCTACATAATTTAGAAAGTGTTTCGGAAACAGATTTAAAAAATAACGAAGACTACTTCAGCATTATGAAACGCAATCTTGAAACGTTATCTGAAGCTTTAAATTAAATACTATTTGCACGCTTTTAGGGGGCTGTCCAATGAGTCTTTTTTGGCTTATTGATGCCCCCTTTCATGCTTTAGAAAACGTTGCTATATCGATGTTTATGAGTTTTTTGTTTTCAATGGAAATTTGACCTTCTAGACAGACCTTTATATATACTAAGTCGACATAATAATACTACTGTAAACTGTTAAACTTTTTTATTTCATATTTTTGTAAAATCAAGTAAAATATTTAGACATACGAATAAATATGAGAGGAGAAACCAAAATGGAAGCAGCTGTTCAAAAACAGAATATGGGTCAAATTACATTATACAGAATATTATTTATTATCGGATTTGTTCATCTTCTAAACGATTCGATTCAAGCTGTTATTCCAGCAGTTTTCCCTATATTAGAAAAATCAATGAATCTTACATATATGCAGCTTGGATTCATTACATTCAGCCTTCAGCTAACGGCATCTTTGCTTCAGCCTGCTGTCGGGTTTTATACAGATAAAAAGCCGATGCCTTATTTGCTGCCCATCGGGCTTACGTGTACGTTTTTCGGCATGCTGGGACTTGCTTTTGCACCTAATTATTGGATTGTTTTAGTTTCGGTATTTTTCGTCGGAATCGGTTCAGCCGTTTTTCATCCGGAAGGTTCAAGAGTGGTGCATTTAGCAGCGGGAGAACGAAAAGGGCTCGCCCAATCCATTTTTCAAGTTGGAGGTAATGCCGGACAATCTCTTGCTCCCATTATGACAGCTCTTATTTTCGTCCCTATGGGACAATTTGGCGCGATTTGGTTTACTTTAATTGCCGGCATGGCCGTCATCGTCCTTCTATACATTGCAAATTGGTATAAGGAAAAGCTCGACAGCCGAAAAAAAACAAGCGCAAAAAAAGCCGTTGTGCAAGTTCCTGCCGCTCGAAAAAAGCAAGTGAAAATTGGACTTATGCTGCTCATCTTCTTAGTTTTTGCTCGTTCATGGTATCATGCAGCAATCACTAATTTTTACCCTTTTTATTTAATTCATGAACATGGACTTTCCATCAGCAAAACACAGCTATATATTTTTATATTTTTAGCAGCAGGTGCAATCGGAACATTTTTAGGAGGGCCGCTTTCAGATCGTTTCGGAAGACGGAATATCATTGCTTTCTCAATGCTTGGATCAGCTCCGCTGGCGGTCATTTTGCCTTATGTGAATGAATTTTGGGCAATTCCAATAATGCTCATTAACGGCTTTATTATTTTGTCAAGCTTTTCTGTAGTTGTCGTATACGCACAAGAGCTAATGCCTGGAAAAATCGGAACTGCATCAGGCTTAATGGTCGGTCTTGCCTTCGGTTTAGGCGCTTTAGGATCAGTCGTGCTCGGTGCTCTCGCGGACTTATTCGGCTTAAAGCCAGTTATGATCGCGTGCGGCTTTCTTCCATTTATCGGCATGCTCTCCATGCTTTTACCTTCCGATCAAAAGCTGAAAGAATGGGCATCTTAACATTTTTACAAGACAGCAGCTACTTTTCAATTGATGTGAAACAAAAGACAAAGTTGTTTTGACAATAAAAAAAGATTGAATGAAGTTAAAACCAATGAACAATTTTTTGTTCAAATGTAATAAATGAAAGCTTTTATTTGTACTAAGGAACGAATGAACACAGAAATAATAAAAGGCGTTTTTCGGCTGTCCATCAACTTTTCAGCCTGAGAAAACGCCTTTTGTGTTCTTTTATTCTTGAAAAGCACGGTCACCGAAAATTTTTAACGTTATATCATCTGCTGGAGGATTATGAAGACCGCATCTGACATCCCGATAGTAGCGCTCCAATGGGTATTCTTTTCTTAAGCTTTGTCCGCCTGCAATTCGCATGGCTAGGTCAACGACTTTGATCGCACTGTTTGTGGCAACATATTTTACGGCAGCCAGCTCATGCCCCATTTGTTCGTGTAAATGCGGCTGTTCATCCCATTTTTTCGCCACACTGTACATAAAATGCCGTGCGCTTGTAAGCTCCAGATCCATTTCAGCTGTTTTTCGCCGCACTTCCGAAAGTTCTGAAATTGGATGAGAAAGACTGGCAGGTTGATACTCTTTTGCATATTTGACAGCAAAGTTTCTTGCGGCGATAGCGATCCCGAGGTAGCAGGCAGGAATATGTAAAAGCCATCCTTTCGGAGTGGAAGGACTGAATGTAGCTTGTCTGATCGAAACGAGAGCGTCTTTTTCGACCTTTACGTTGTGCAGTAATAAATCGTCACTTCTTGTCGCGCGCATGCCGATTGTATCCCATGTTTCTTTTATGGAAAGCCCCTCTGCTCCTTTTGGGACTAAATATTCGCCAACCTCACCTGTTTCTTCAATTGTTGCGGTTACAATAAAATAATCTAGAATCGGGGCCAGTGATGTGAACGATTTATGGCCATTAATAATCCAGCTGCTTCCTTCTTTTCTTGCCGTTGTTTTTGGTTTTCCGCCTCTTGCAGGACTTCCGGCAGCCGGTTCTGATGCACAGCTATTGATTAATTTTCCTTCAGCGACAATTTCTTCGCAAATGCGCTCAAACGTGCGTTCATCCCATTTTTTTGATTCGGATAAATCCATTACGATTCCATTATGCCACCCTAACGATAAACCTGTCGCTCCATCTCCTTCTGCAATTTTTTCTTGAACAAGCAGAAATTCATATAAAGAAATTTCATTTCCTCCATATTTTTTTGGCACAGTTAATTTCAGAAATCCTTCCGTTTTTAAATCTGAAAAGTTTTCAAATGGAAACGAAGATTCCTGATCATTTTTCGCGGCTCGCTCCGCGAACTTCTCCGCAAGTTTTTCGGCTTTTTCTCTTAATTCTCGATGCGATTTGTTGACAATAACCATTTCATCTAAAAAATTCATATTCTTCACACACCTGTTTCTTTTTCTTTCTTTTCTATCTCTATTGTAGCTCTATTATTCATTTTCGTTAAGCAATCCAATTGGTTTTATTTTAATTTTTTTGGTAAAATACAGAAAAAAATATGTAGGAAATAAAGGAGAATGATGATGACAACTTTCAAACAGCAGCTTGAAAAATATGCAGAACTTGCCGTCAAGGTCGGAGTCAATGTTCAAAAAGGACAAGAATTGTTCATTTCTGCAAGCATAGATGCAAAAGAACTCGTCCGATTTATTGCGGAAAAAGCTTATGAGGTTGGTGCAAGGAATATTCATATCGACTGGCAAGATGATGTTTTAACAAGATTAAAATATGAAAAGGCTCCTGATGACGTGTTTTTAGAATATCCTGAATGGAAGTCTCTCGAAAGAACTGCCCTAGCAGAAAGAAATGCAGCTTTTATTTCTATTGTGTCCCAAAGCCCTGATTTATTAAAAGGCATTCAGCCTGAGAGAATCGCTAATTTCCAGAAAGCGTCTGGAACAGCTTTAAATACGTTTCGCAGATACATACAATCGGATAAAGTCAGCTGGACGGTTATCGCTGCCGCAAGCGAAGAATGGGCGGAGAAAGTTTTTCCAAATGAAGAAAAATCGCTTCGAGTTGAAAAATTATGGAATGCTATTTTTCAAGCAACACGCATTAATGAGGAAGATCCGGTTTCTGCATGGAAAAAACATAATGAAAACCTTCATCAAAAAGTCGATTATTTAAATGCGAAAAAATATAGAAAACTCCATTATCAAGCTCCTGGAACGGATTTAACTATTGAACTGCCTGAAAAGCACCTATGGGTGGGAGCAGGAAGCGTTAATGAAAAAGGCGTTTCTTTCATGGCAAACATGCCTACAGAAGAAGTGTTCACAGCTCCGAAAAAAGATGGGGTAAATGGTTATGTGACTAGCACAAAACCGTTAAGCTACGGCGGAAATTTAATCGAAAATTTTGTAATCACATTTGAACGAGGACGCATTACAAATGTAACAGCCGAAAAAGGCGAAGAAATTTTGAAGCAATTAGTCGAAACAGATGAAGGCTCTCATTATTTAGGTGAAATTGCTTTAGTACCTCATAACTCACCGATCTCAAAGTCAAATCTTTTATTTTATAACACGTTGTTTGACGAAAATGCTTCAAACCATTTAGCGATCGGCAGCGCCTATGCATTTTGCTTAGAAGGCGGAAAAACGATGACAGAGGATGAATTGAAACAGCATGGTCTCAACACGAGCATTACACATGTTGATTTTATGATTGGAAGTGCAGAAATGGACATCGACGGCATTCTTCCGGACGGCACACGTGAACCAATCTTCCGAAAAGGAAATTGGGCGTTTTAAAAAAGGGCCGGCTGATCGTTTCTCATGAAAGCCTTGCTTAAATATTGCACAACACTTATCTGAAACTGTACCGTACATCCTTGACGTTTGTTTCAGGCAATTCAGTAAAAGCTCTATATTTCTCGTTTTGCTTATTTGCTGCATCAACATCATCATAGTATTTGTCTTCTTTGAATCGAATCGTACTTTATCATGCTAATGGGCGGTCATTTGACTTTGCCCTTTTCATTCTTATTCAAAGAAAAAAACAGCCTCTGTAAATATAAAAACTTTATAATGATCCACTATGCGAAAAGGAGAACGTAAAAAATGGAATTGTCCATCATTTTAAGTTTTCTTGCAGCTTCTATTTTATTAACCGTTGCACCAGGACCCGATAATTTATTTGTTATTGCACAAAGCATGTCTTACGGCTTTCGAGCGGGGTTCATCACTTCTCTCGGACTTTGTACCGGACTTATCGGACATACTTTAATCGCATCACTCGGACTGTCAGCCATACTCTATCAATCTACTGTTATTTTTACAGCTATTAAATCTGTCGGTGCGATCTATCTGTTATATTTAGCATGGGAATCTTATAAGGAAGGGAAATCAGCAGTTTCCGGTAAAATAGCAAATGTAAAAAGTCTTTCACTCTTTTCTTTATATAAAAGAGGCATCTTGATGAACCTGTTAAATCCGAAGGTGTCATTGTTCTTTTTAGCTTTCTTGCCGCAGTTTGTATCAACAAACAGCGGCCATGTTAAGCTCGACATGTTTGTACTAGGTCTTATTTTCATTGTACAAGCATTGGTATTGTTTTCCTTATTTTCAGCATTAGCCGGCAAAATAAAAATTCTGTTTCAATCTAAAAAAACAGTTTCTGCTATTCATTACGGCAAATCTATTTTATTTGCAGTTCTTGGTGGAAAGCTGCTTTTTACAAAAATTTAGTAGATACAATGAGGGGAAACGTCAGGAGCGAAATTTTTTTCGCTCCAGTTTATTTACTCTCTGCCCCCTACTTCATTTGTTTAGAAGATGAATGTCCGAATCAACATCATTACTTTCCCGCACATATTTTTTCTTAAGGCAGTAAGATCAATTTTTTCAACATGTTTTAAAGCCGTCCAAACTCATTCTTTTTACAGCTTCTTTTGTCTGCTATAATTCTACGTTTATTAATCTATTTGTCCTCCTAAATAAATGAATTCTTCCTATCATCCTTATCCCAAAAACAAAATCGTCAAGCTGAATAATCATCATTCCAATAAATTGAAGGTGTTTATTCATTTTAACCTTCTAATTCGCATATATTTGTACAAATGAGAGGTGAACATGGTGAACGCAGAAAAAACTAAGCCGGCTCTACAAATAAAAACATTTTTTGAACATCGTTTGCAGCGGTTTCTTCAGCATCTTTTTTTATCGATCATTTGCGGATATATTTTATACTACTTAGTTAATTAAATGCAGAATAAACGCAGCGAATTCATAACAAAGAGACTTCACATTTTTAGTACGTGAAGTCCGAAACTGCCCATAATAAACAAACGATGACGAAAGCAAAAGCGCTGCAATCGGTATTTCCAGGGCTTTCCGGAAAGCCAAATCCTCAATATATCAACGTTTCTAAAACAATAATGAGGGCTTCTATTATGCGAAAAAACGAATTAAAGATACCCCTAAAAAAACATGCCTTGGCTCGCAAGCTTCTTTGAAGACGGAGTTAAAAAATTCAAATTGAAAAAGACCGCACAATTTCATTAATAAATTGTGCGGTCTTCATCATTTTAACAGCTCGATCCATAAGTAAAAAAGATTACTCAGTCTTCTCCTGTTTCTTTTTAAATGTTCGATAGACGAAGAAAAATATAATAAGCGCCAATAAAACAATTGGTAAATTCCCTACAACGAGCACAACAATCCAAGATGCCGCCTGAACAATCCAATGAATGCTTGTCAAAAATTGTTCTTTCGTTTTTTCCCACGTATTAAAATCCTTTGAAAAATTTTCATGAGATTTTATTTCTGTTAATTGCAGTTCAACTGTTGCATAATCTGTTCTATTTTCAATATATTTGATTCTGCCCTTTAATTGTTCAATTTCTTCTTGGACAGCTGCCAAATCTTTCGAAATTTTCAACAAGTCTTCTGTTTTCTCAGCCGACTCCATAAATTTAAGAAGCCGAGCTTCAACCGCTTGCTTCGATTTCAATCGAGAGTTTAAATCGACATATTCTTCTGTTTGATCTTCACCAGTCATTTGCTCCGATTTGACTGATTTGCTTGCCTTTTTCACTTCCTCTATAAATCGTTGAAGTTCATTTTGAGGAATGCGGAACGTTACATATGCCTCGATCTTTCCATCCTGTTCCACTGCATTTGATTGAATGATATAGCCCCCTCTGCTTTCGGCCTTCTTTGTTAAGTTTGCAATCGTTTCATCATAGCTTACCACTTCTGCCGTTATATTCGCAGTGTACATAACTTTTCGTTCGTTTGAGTATGTGCTGGCAGCTGATTTCGCTTCAACTGTTTCCATTTCTCCTTTTTTTTCAATTTTTTTCTCTATCATGGTCTGATCCATTTTAGCACTTTCTACGGATGATTTTTGTTCTGAATTGCTGCAGGCGGCCAAGAAGAGCAGCAACAAACCAATCAAGACTTTCTTCATTTTCATCATCTCCAGTTAATTACAGTTTATGGATTAGACGAAATAATGAAGCAAAGGTATCTTAAATAGATGAATAAAATGTGTGCAAACAAATGAAAGTGTGCTACTATAATAAACGTACTTGCGCTTGAAACCTTTCGCTTTTACCATTCGTCTAACATAAGGAAATTCTACTCTTCTAAAAAAATCATTTTCATAAAGTTGGTGGGCTTCATGGATTCTAACAAAAAGGCGCAATCGCGGTTTGATTATCAATTAGCATTTATTATATTTCTACTATTTTGCGCGAGCTGCGTGGCCATTTACGGAGCGCAAATGACTTCAGGGCAATATGCGGTAAACTTTATTTTTAAGCAAATTGCCTTCTATGCAGCCAGCTGTCTTATTGCCGGAGTTGTCATGCTGTTCGATTCAGAACAAATTCAAAAAATGACATGGTATTTATACGGTTTTGGGATATTTCTTCTATTTTTGTTAATGATTTCACCAGAAAAAATTGCCAAAGAAATAAATGGCGCTAAAGCATGGTTTACTCTTCCCGGTTTTTCGTTTCAGCCTTCAGAAATCATGAAAGTTTTCTTAATCATTGCTTTGAGCCATATTATTTGCAAGCATCATCAAAAGTATTTGCATCGAACCATTCAAACCGATCTCATTTTGTTATGTAAAATGGGTGTGACGACAGCAGTACCGGTATTGTTCGTTATACTGCAGCCTGACTTTGGGACTGCGCTTGTCATGTTTGCCATTTTAGCCGGCCTTATTCTTGTTTCAGGCATATCTTGGCGGATTCTTACATTAGGGTTTCTCATCGTAACCCTCTTTGCTGCAACAATTTTTTATCTTGTTTTGCGAATGCCTGAATTTCTTGCCAAATATTTAGGTGTCAAGCAATATCAGTTCGGCCGGATTTATGCATGGTTAAATCCCGAAGGATATAAAAGCGCTGAAGGCTATCATTTGCTCAATTCTCTAAAAGCTATCGGATCTGGACAAATTTTCGGAAAAGGGGTTGGGCATGGACAAGTATATATCCCTGAAAACCACACCGACTTTATATTCAGTGTGATTGGGGAGCAATTTGGATTTATCGGCACTAGTATTGTCATTAGTTTATTTTTCTTATTAATCTATCACATCATTAAAGTGTCAATTGAAACAACTGAACCGTTTAACAGCTATCTTTGTACTGGCGTCATCAGCTTGTTTGTCTTCCATGTATTTCAAAATGTCGGCATGACGATTGGCCTTCTGCCGATCACAGGTATACCGCTTCCTTTTATCAGCTATGGAGGAAGCTCCCTTATTGGCAGCATGATGGCGATCGGATTGATTTTCAGTATCCGATGGCACCATCGTGTATCTATGTTTTCAAAAGAATAGGTGTCCAATAAAGTTGGACACCTTTTTTGTTTTGTTTAAAAAACAGATTGTATTAGCATGAATTTTTCTCGCCTATGGAAGGCAGAGCCAGCAGCTTTCTGTATCACTCATATCTTAACGATTCGATTGGATCCAATCTTGCCGCCTTGTTTGCCGGCAATAGTCCAAAGAGAATCCCAATAAACATTGAGAATAAAAGTCCGCCGACGACAACCTGCCATGATACTAATGATGGCCAACCGGCAAAAATGGAAATGATGGATGCAATTCCTGCACCTAATAAAATCCCTAAAGTTCCCCCAATTAATGTTAATGTCATCGATTCAATTAAAAATTGCAGTAAAATTTGTCTCCTTGTTGCACCAAGAGCTTTGCGGATGCCGATTTCTCTCGTTCTCTCGGTGACGGAGACGAGCATGATGTTCATGACACCGATGCCGCCAACTACGAGGGAAATTCCGGCTATGCTTCCGATAATCATGGTCATAATACGGGTAATTTGGCCGATGGATTCTGCAATTTCTTCAAAATTCACCACTTGATACGAATCTTCTGTTTGATGCATGTCGTTTAGCAATTGCTCAGCTTTTTCCCCTGCAGCTTTGATTTCGTCTGCACTAACTGCTTCAAGCGTTACTTGCGTATAATTCGTTTGACTGAAAGCATTTCGATAAGCCGTCCATGGAGTGTAAATTTCCGACATGCCAAAGGCAAAAATTCCTGTCGGTTTTTCAAGTATGCCGATAATTTCGAACGGCTGATTCGATACCCAAACGACCTCGCCAATCGGATTATGTTTTTTAAATAAATCTTCTGCTAGTTGGTCGCTAATAATCGCAACACGTCTGCCGCCTAAAAAATCCGCTTCCGTAAACAGTCGGCCTTTATGAATGTTTAATTGATTGACATCCATATATGCAGCATTGATCCCATAGACCGTGGCATCGATTGTTTCTTCTTTATACCTTATTTGATAAGAACTTGTCGTGGAAGCAACAACCTGTTTAACTTCAGGGATCTCTTTCAACGCTTCAACATCTTCTTGGGTAAACGGATCCACTAACATTGCGTTCGGATTTGCTTTCAACTCTTCTTCACTTGGTTGATAATACACTTCTATCGTATTGCTGCTGCCTGCAATTTGGGCTTTTAAGGCTTGTTCGCCCCCTTGGCCGATTGCTACAACTAAAATAACAGATCCGACACCGATAATTATTCCTAGCATTGTCAGAATTGAACGGAGCTTATGGGCAAGAATGGAGGAAAACGCCATCCGAAAATTTTCCATCAAATTCATAATGTGCTCCCCCGTCCCAAATCTTCTTGTAAAATTTCTCCATCTCTTACTACAATCGTACGCTTAGCAAATTGAGCCACTTCATGTTCATGCGTTACGACAATGATGGTTGTCCCTTCTTTATTTAGCATTGTAAATTGTTCCATAATTGCTTCGCTTGTTTTCGTATCCAATGCACCAGTCGGTTCATCTGCCAAAATGAGCTTTGGATTATTCACAATGGCTCGAGCTATTGCCACCCGTTGTTTTTGGCCTCCCGATAATTCGTTTGGCATATGCTGAATTCTATCGCCGAGACCAACCTTTATTAAAGCCTGCTTAGCGAGTTCATCCCGCTGTTTTTTTCCAATGCCGGCGTAAATCATTGGCAGCTCTACATTTTTTAAGGCGCTCAACCGCGGCAGAAGATGAAACTGCTGAAAAACAAAACCGATTTTCTTGTTGCGTATTTTGGCCAATTCTTGATCATCAAGGGACGATATATCCTTCCCTTCAAAATAGTAAGCACCTGATGTCGGGCGGTCCAAACAGCCAATAATATTCATGAGAGTTGATTTGCCGGAACCGGACGGCCCCATAATGGCCACAAAATCCCCCTGCCGGATTTCTAAATTGATTTTTTTGAGCACATCCATTGTTTCTTTACCGTTTCTATAAGATTTCGTCACATCTTCCAGCTTGATCATTTGATTGTCACTTCCACGCCTGCTTTGATTTCATCAGATGGTTCACGAACAATTTCATCATCTTTTGTTAAACCGCTCGTCACCTCAATATATTCATCGGTTGAAGTACCGGTTTTAATTTCTTTTCTTGTTATTTTTCCGTTTTTCACTACATAAACATATTGTTGATCATCATCTTGTTGAACAGCGGTAAGAGGAATAACATTCGCTTTTTTTCTTTCCGTTTCAATTTCCATAATCAATTTAAAGCCAGGCTTCACCGGGATGTTCTGATCTTGGACAAGAACTTCCACTGGATACTGGACAGCCTCGTTTCCTGTTTCCGCCGCCATCTCACTGCCTTGTTGAGGCAAAATGCCAATTTTCAATACTTTTCCTTTCCATTTTGCATCAGGCACCACATCAGATTTTAAAACTACAGGCTGACCTTCTTTAATTTTTAAAGAATCGTATTCAGAAATGACCCCTTCCACTTTCATTTTGTTCAAACTGCCAATATGTATGAGCGGCTTCACATTTTCGCCCATTGCTACTGCTGCGTCTTCATCTACGGTAATCACAATTCCATCAACTTCGCTTTTCACTTCAAGTTCTAAAATCTTCTTTTCTACTGTTTCCAGTTGAATCTTCTGTTGTTTAAGCTCAAGATTCGTCATTTTCTTATCCATTTGCAGTTGATTTTTTTCATTTTCTATTTGCTTTTCTGCTTCTTCTTTACCGACTTGTTTCTTCAATTCTTCTTCTTTTTTCTTCAGATCATCCAACTGCTCATTGATTTGATCTAGTTTGATATAGCTTTGTTCAATCGAAAGCTTGGCCTGTTCCTTTTCAAGCTCTAATTGTTCGTTTTCATAAATGACGAGAGGTGCTCCTTTTTTTATTTTGTCCCCTTCTTTGACAAGGATTTTTTTGATCTTTCCTCTTTCAGCATCATAATAAATTTTTTGTTCATTCATTAATTGAAGAGTACCGGGAATCATAACATTCCCGGTAATTTCTTTTTGCTCCAATTTGACTGTTTCTACAGTCGGATTTTCTTTCGATGCAGCACGAAAAATACTGATCCCAACAAATAAAGCGATGATAACTGCTACTCCTACACCGATCAAAACTTTCTTTCTCATACTATTACTATGCCCCCACTAATGATTGTGTTGCTCCAGATAATGTCAATAGCAGACTGCCAAGAATGAATAAAACGATTGAAATAGTCCATGATGCACCTTTTGACAGTTGACCTACATGATGAAGCCCAAAAGCGGTCAATATTGTTCCCCAAATTCCAAAAATTTCGATAGATGACAAAAATGATCCAAGCGCCCCTTCAGCTCCTACAATACTGTTTAAACTAGTAAATACTTGATTAGGGGTGTCTCCTCCACCGACAAAATATAAAATAATCGCATTTAACAGTGTTCCTATTGAAGTAACAAGAGAAATAAAAACGGTCATTGAAAACATTTGTTTAAAACGAATTTGTTTTCCGGCAATTTTTACAATGGCAAAAAGAATTAGTGCCGAAATCAATAGTGTAATAAGTCCGCCAATGATACCAAACACAAGTGCACCAACTTTTGTAAATGCGCCGACGTAAGCTGCTCCTTCTGCACCTAATTCCTCTTCCACGATGCTATAGTCGACTGATAACACTGAAAGGTAAGCTGCCAAAGATGAAATAATAATGACAACAATTAATGGAAGCAATACTTTTGGCTGTTGTTTGATCCGCTCAAGCGTCTCAATCGGACTTGTCACAATCCCTAACAACGACGGTTTATCCACTTTTTCATTTGAATGCTGAATGTTCAGTTGCTCACTCATTAAAGTCATCTCCTCCATTATAATGATTATTTTCAATTTATTTTACGAGATTGATAAGAATGAAGTTTCACATTTTTTGAATTTCTTACAAATATTTTGAAAAACTTCCCTTAACATGATGAAAAGACCGCAGAAATACATTCTACGGTCTTTTACAGGTTATTAACTCTTTGGTTATCATTTTGTCCGCATGTTGTCTAGCTCTAATTTGCTCCTGCTTGCCACGTTTTTTTAAAACGGAGCTTGGGTTTGCTGTGCTGATTGTTGATTTTGCTGGCGCACTTCATTGACGTTCGTTTGGCTTGCTTGTCCGCTTAACGGATTGAAGCTGAAGCCGGATGATTGCTGCGTTTGATATTGGTTCGGTATTTGCTGTGCTGATTGTTGATTTTGCTGGCGCACTTCATTGACGTTCGTTTGGCTTGCTTGTCCGCTTAACGGATTGAAGCTGAAGCCGGATGATTGCTGCGATTGATACT